>Ga0115003_10001075_pt1 | contig 24246 bp, 21 predicted proteins | sample ArcticOcean_MG_C_7_FD_88736 | JGI IMG/M metagenome (GOLD analysis project Ga0115003, IMG submission 88736) | Marine microbial communities from western Arctic Ocean - ArcticOcean_MG_CB11_88 | ecosystem: Environmental > Aquatic > Marine > Oceanic | place: Arctic Ocean: Canada Basin | collected... | reverse complement strand
TGCTGTTTTCATTGGCTTGAAGAAAACAAAGCCTTTTGTTGGTGATATTATCATTGTATAGTATTATAACGTTATTTTTGTATGAGTTAAAAGTATTTAGTAAAAATGTTGCTGCCACATCCGTGGATCTTCATTAAGTTATTTTTGTACGCTTTTTGTTTCTCAGTTTCATTTTTTGTTGTTCTCATAATAAAACGATTTATTCTAACCCTACCATCAGTGTACCAGTAATCAATGCCTGTTGACCCTTCGTATGTTAATCCGATTTTTTCATACCCTTTACCTTCACCAAAACGTCGGTCTGCATACGTCATGATCCCCGAGTAATTGTTTTCTATTGCAAAACACTCTGCATAAGAGAATAGTCTGCTTAGTCCACCTACTACAGCTGTATCTCTCAATGTAGCGAATCTAGCTATTTCGAGCATGCTCTTGTATTTCTGTTGTCGTGGTGAGCGTACTGAAAGTGTTGATACTAATTCATCGTTGTATTTTAATGCAAAACACTCTTTCGACGGTGTGAATCCTGATATGTGGTTTTTCTCAAAGAATTCTTTTTCCTCTTGTTTTGTTATTTTTGATATCTTACATTTTCTTGCGAATATTCTGTTTTTTGTTGTCCCTATTCTGTATGATATTAATGACTTGCAAATGTCTTTTTTATTGTACCATTCATCGCTGAATATGTGGATTAGAGATATGTCATTTTCGAGGCAGAGTTTTGTTTTATTTATATGTTTTCTTTTGTCGTATTCTTCTATCCTGTTATTGTCAGAATGCCAATATAATCCGTTAGCCTCTATTGCCACCTGTTTTGTGGGTACGTATACGTCTAATTCTTTTGGTGAAATTGCATATCGAACTTTTGTATCGTATTCTACATTTTCGCTTTCAATGAATGCTGCAATTTCATTTTCAAATTGTGATATATTGTTTGGAAAACATACTTGACACAATGATCCTCTTTCAAACGTTTGAAGAGTTTTTTTAGACGTTGTTTCACATTTTTTGCATTTGAACTCTAAATATTGTTCTTGCCTTGAAAAATAATCGTCAAAACTTGTGAGCAGCTCAAAGTCATTTGCTCTATCGCTTATTCGCTGTTGAAACTTTATTCTGTCGAGCGTTTTTGTCTTACTCATTTGTTGTCGTGAGATCAATGTGTGACGTTTTCCGTAAAATGGATTCATCTCTCCTGTTTGATTTTCTGCTTGTTTTTTAACTCGTTCATCTGTTTCTTTTGTAAGTCCTTTATTCCAGGCTTGAGCCTTTCCGCCCTCTCTTCCGGCTACTGAAGATGCTATTTTTGAGCAATCTTTACAGAATCTTTTGAATTTGTATGCTACATACCTTGTTTCATTACCACAGTGCTCACACATCGGCTGCTCTTTGTAGATGTACTTTACAGTATATTCTTTTGATTTTAACTTGTGATCACGTTGTAAGTGGTTTGAAAAATCTTTTCCGGTTGATTCATAGTTACATATTTCACATATCATACTGTTATTATACCCTTTTGTGATATATATGTTAATTAGTTTGTTTTTGAAACAAAAAAAGGGAGCTACCCGTGAAGGTAGCTCCCAAGAATTGATTATCTAAGTTAGATTTAGATAATGTGCATGTCAAGGACAGTCACTGTTCCGTAAAAGTCGGAACGAACCATTTTCTTGCCGTAGCGAGTCATTACACCCTTGCGAGGTGTGAAATCGTCTGGCTGGAAGATGGTAGGTGTAACGATGAGTGGTACGTACGGAGCGTAAACGTAACCAGTCTCAAGGTATGAACCACCCTTGAATCCAACAAGGATCTTGTTGCGTGGGAAGTATGGGTCTTTGTAAACCGTGAAACGATTTGAAAGAGCGCCAACCTTCTCGGCACCGATTGAGAATGATGAACCAACTTGGCCCTGTCCGTCAAGCTTGTAATTAGGCTTGTACATGACACCGGACTCAAGGATAGTAGCAACATCTGGACCAACTACGATGAAGTTAGCAGAACCGCGTAAAGTCTTACGGTGGATCTGGTTAGCAACGTCGATGATTGTCTCGGTCAATGTCTCGTACCACTCACGTACTGTACCAGTGAACTGGGGACCAGCAGAAAGTGATGAAGTCATTGTGGCCTCAGCGCCTGTGTTCTTATTAAGGAACTTACCAGGAGCACGTGACCAGTAGAGGTTTGCACCATTAGCACCAACAAGGAGGTCATTAAGAATCTCACGATCGATCTCAAGTGCAATCTGCTCGGAAAGGATCTGAGTAAGTTCTACTTCAGCGTCCATTGAGTGATATGCATTGAGGTCTTGCGCGAGCTCTGGGGACCAACGAGCACGGAGCTTACGAGTCTGTGCTGTAACAGCAATTGACTCGATCTTGATGTCGATCTCTGGGATTTCTCCGCTAGCCGCACCAACTGTTCCGTCCATGTTTCCTTCGAATGCCGGAGTACCGTCTAGTTCTCCAGTTCCTGCACTAGTAGCACCATCTTGACCAACTGTATCAACAGTTGGGTAGTGAAGAGCACCGAGGACAGTATCTGCAACAGCAGTTCCAGCAGCAGCACGTTGTACAAGCATTAGAACGTCTAGTCCAGCAGCAGGATTAGCTACAAATGATGAAGCTGCAGCAGTTGTGTCTGCTGTCCAATCGCCGATAATGTTACAACGTCTGAGGTTGTAAGAACCACGTGCAGTAGCGGGGGCGCCACCTACTTGTAATAGTGACTTTTGTCCTGACTGTACAGCAGCTGCGACACGAGCTGCAGTATTAGTAAACAGACCCAATGCAGGTGTCTGTGTCCAGTTTGTCGCACTTCCTGCATCACCAAGTGACCATGACTTGACAGATGAACGATCAGCAGTCGCTGGTATACCACCGACAAGAACAACGACGTCCCAACCAGTTCCGTCACCGACAAGTACATCAAATCCAGAGATTGCCTGTGCAAAAGTAGCAGCTGCAATAGGTCCTAGCACAGTCTCTGCACCAGTGTAAGTGGCACCTGCAACGGATACGGCTGTTAGAGCAGGAGCAGAAGAGCCCCAAGCACCTGCAGAGTATCCTGATCCTACGAGGTCATAATGTCCACCAGAAGCATCAGCTCCTGTTTGGAGTGTACGACCAGAAGGACTGCCGTAGATTGACTCGCCAGCGGCGTGTGTGTTTCCTACTGCTGAACCGTAAGTGTAATCAAGATAGAAGAGCAGTCCGGAAGGAAGGCTCATTGGCTGGATTGATACTAGTTCGTTTGCAACAAGTCCACCGAATACTCGACGTACGATTGGGAATGCGATGTTAGTGAAACCACCAACGTCTCCGCTGCCCATGCTGTTACTCTCACGAAGAAGCTGTGCTGCCTGATTTTCAAGCATAGCAGCCATGTTTTCGCGGTTGGTATCTTCTAGTCCACGAAGTAGACCGGTACGAGACCATTTCTCAGTTAGGCGTGCGCCTTCCTGCCCAACATTACGTGAGCGGATGCCCTCGGTTAGTTGGTTTAGTGTAAATTTCTTACTCATTTTGTTATTTCCTTTATATTTGTAAGCATTTGTTTGTCTAGACTTTTTATTTTTTGCTTATGCAATTTTATAGTCTGTTATTATTCAAGAATTACCTGGGTGTTTATTTAAGACCGGCGAGAGTTGCCCAGCGATTGGAAGTCGAATCAGCTGACTCGTTAAGAGACTTCTGAGTTGACTGCGTTCCTGCTGGTCTAGATGAAGCCCCAATGCTTCTTCTAGCGGCTGATTCTGAAATTTGGCTCTTCTTGGTAGAAGTGTTTGCCGTCTTCAGAGACTTTGTTAAACCCTTATAAAGGAGTTTGACCTCGCGCAATGTTTTTGCTCCATCAAGAGATTCGACGATGCCTCGTCTTTGCTCAGATGTTACGTTCTTATCCTGGACTAGCTTATTTACATATAGAAGCTTAGCATTAAACAGGTTCATCTCGGTTAATTGCTCACGTAAGGAATTAATAACCTTAGCGTATTCGGCAACCTGGCCGTTAAGGGTTGCAATTTGTGCAGACCCATTTGTTTTATTTGTGTTACGAGTTCTTGCAGTTGTTCTTTCACTCTTCATTTCTCTAAGTGCTGCAACAAGTGCTTCCTCGTTAATTTCTAATTCTTCTTCCGCTGGGGCCTCTTCGCCTTCAGGGGCTGCTGAAAGTGGTGCCTCATCATCTAATTCGAAGTCGAGCTCTTCATCATCGAGCATTTCTTCGCCTTCAGGAGCTTCTTCGCCTTCAAGGTCTTCTTCGCCTTCAGGAGCTTCTTCAGCAGCATCGGCGTCGGTGACAAGAATATTTTCCATGTCGAATGCACCGTCTTCGTCGGCCTCTCCAAGGTCAAGCATAAGTCGAAGCTCGTTAAGGGCTTCCTCAACGGTGCCGTCGTCGGCTATGTCGTTGGTATTCATTTCTGTTACGCCGAGGTCGACCTCGAGCATGTTATCGTTTTGAGTCATGTTTCCCTCGTTTGTAAGAATTTGATTTTTAACTTTTTTGATAATTGTTTGTACTTCTTTTCTCTGGGCTTCATTCATATCTGGAAGCCTTGATCTAAGAGTGTGCATTGATAATACAATGGTTTTTAATTTTTGTTCTTCAGGAGTTAGATCAGAGCGTTCATTGAGCATCTTAGATAGAACTGCCATTGCGTCCTCGTCTAACTCAACTGTCTCTTCTATTTCTTTTTCGTCTGTGAGAACTTCTTTTTCGTCTTTTTCTTCTTCGAGTCCATCATCTGCCATCTCGGCCATGATCTCGTTAACGACGTCTTCAAGGACACTATCGTCTTCTCCATGTAAGCCTTCTTTGGCGGCATCTTCTACTTCATCTTCGGATTCGTAGACATCGTCTTGTGATTCAGCAAGAAGCTGTTCCTCGATGAACTCACGAATTCGTGGTGTGACTGCCTCTACAATGGCGTTTTTAGCATTTTGCTCAGCAAGCTCACGTAGCTGTTTTGCTTCTGCGATTGCTTCTTCGAAAAGTTTTGACATTAAATAATCCTCATTATTGTATTAAATATAATAGTATATTCCAAATATTCTTATTTATTGGTAAAAAAGTGAAAAATTGACAATATTTCTTTGCTATTCATCACTGTTTTGTAGTATCCAAGTTAGTTTCTTAATCTTATCTATATTACCACGCCCGTTTGAGGCGTTTCCTAAAATATCAGAAAAATCATAGACAGGTTCTTCTGTAGCCTCTATATTCGGGTCAATTACTCCTGCCGAGAAGTCTCTTATTGAACCTGTGGGTCTGCGAGCATTGATTTGGGTATTTTGACCACCCATTGCAGTGCCTTTGTTTCCCTTTGGAGAGTTTAATGCTCTAGACGCATTAGTAACCATACCCGATGAGTTTTGTGGTAGTTGTGATGCACCGAGGCCAGCCCAACGTGCCTCTCCTAATGGAGTGGATCCAAGAGTTCTGTTGTCTTTTCTTTGATTGTTTGGGTCGAAGTTCGGTCTGAATCCGTCAGTTTTTGATAGTATTGACATTATTATGTCGTCATAATACTCGTCTTCATCTTCTTCTATCTCAGTTGGTTCTTCTAAGTACGGAAAAATAGAGGCGCCTTTTGTACTTAGCCCTCCGAGTGTTTGATTAGTCGAGGTGTATCCACCTGCTCTTCCGTATCCACCACCGATGTTTGCATCATGAGCTGTTTCTAGAATAAAAGAGATCATATCTTTTAAAATTTTGTTGTCATAATTAGTTGACATATAAATCTAGTCCGTTAATCAGTCTGAGCCATCGTATGACTCACCGCTTACGTAGTCACCGAGCGTTTGTGAAGATACTCCTTTTGATGTCGTAGATGGAGAAACTGTACCGCCGAGTCCTACGCCGAACTGAGGTGTGGCTTCTGGTAAGTCACCTTCATATTCTGGAAGGTCAGCATAATGAACTGATCCAGCACCTGGAGAAGATGTGTTAGGAGTGTATGGTGTAGCAGGTAGTCCGCCTCCGCCAGTCTCTACTTCTTCTAAGTTTGGAGCACCTGTGTAGTTTAGATCATGTAGACTGAACATGTAGCCTCCGTCATTGACTACTCCGTCTCCATCGACGCCTATAAGTGGTATGTCAGCTCCAGGTCCGCCGTTTCCTTGTAGAGCTGCTTTGCATATATTTTCAACAGCCTCATCATTGTACTCGGCGTATAGAGGAGAGCCGCTGAATGATGACTTTAGGTTTTTGTCATTTCTGTGGCCAGAACCGCCTGATTCTACTTTTGATGCTGTCACTGTTTGTTGTTTTGTTGATGCCATTATTTATTTCCTATATTGTAAAAGCTATAAAACTTAACTAAACTTCAATTATTAAATATACGAAAGAATTTTATTTATTTTATTTCTTATCTGCAAATGCTAGTGCTGCCCAGTGGGAATTACCATCTGGTTCGTCTAGTTGATCTCGGCTACCTTGTGAGGATCTTGTCCCAGATGCTCTCATTTTTTGAATCTGGCTTGTTCTGTCGGCTCCTGACTGTTCAACTAAAGTTGTTTTAGCTGTGTCGCCAAGCACACTAGCAAGAATTGGGTCTGAAGTGATTCCAGCAATAATGTCTTTCATAGAATCTGTTTGCGGATTTTCTTCGTTGCTCTCGTTTAGCTCTTGTTGCACTGCTGAGTTTCCTCGTGCTTGAAGCATTGAAGTTGCGCTCGTATTTGTATTAATACCCTCTGAAAGAATCTCTAACAAACATTCTTTTACTACTGATTTTAGTGCTGATCTTTTTAATTTTGACATTTTATTTCCTATTATGCTGCATTTGCCGTTGAAGCAATAAATAATTCTACCTGAGCTGTAGCACCTGACCCAGATGCATCTACACTCGTTATATCACCTAATGTTATTCCGACCAAAGCTAGGGTAGTTGATGCTGCGTCCATTGATAGGCTATGACTTCCGAGTAACAAACTGTCTCCTGCAAGCACCTGTAACCATGTAACGCCATCATCAGCTGATCCTTGAGTGATCTGAACGTTTATCGCTGTTGATGATTCTAGATTAGTAATTCTTACATATTTTACAGAATCTTTATCCATTACACTTCCTTCGGTTTGTGATGCCGCCGTTGTGTATAGATTTACTTCAGTATTTGCAGTTAATGTTAATATTCTTTTATATACGTCAACAATATCGCTGTAGGTCACAGTCCTTGTGCTTCCGTATGCAGTATTATTTAAATTTATACTCTCTTTTATTGTAACTTTAAGATCTGCCATTTTTATTACCTATACAGTGTGTACTATGCCGTCTAAGGCGCTAATATCGGGAAAACCATCTGATGATATTGATGTTAATCCAGCAATCAGAGAATAAGAAGTCCCTGCAGCGTCGAGAGATGTAATATATAATTTTACACATTTAAGCTCTAGCCTTGGTGATATATCACCTGACTGTACTTCGTAATATGTTGTTGGGGCAATACCAGATGGATCTGCAAAAGATATAGCAAGATCTTTTGCGCCTGTATTCGTTATTTGAACCCATCGTGTGACATATTCAAATGTAACAGTTACTGAAGTTGTTATGTCAGTAGCAGTTGTCCCTGACTTAACAAACGGCCAACCACTTGTTCCGTATTCAGCAGTAGACCCGTGATGTGGCTTGGGCCACTTCATACTTGGTTGTGCGTCTGCTTTATCTCTATCGTAATATGACATTATTTAATTCCTATACAACATGTGTTACACCGGTCAATCCAGAAATATCAGGAAAACCATCTGCGGGTATTGAAGTTAGCCCAGCGAGTATCGAATAAGTTGCTACTGTGTTTATAGCTAAAGTGTTGATATATAATTTTACACATTTAAGCTCTAGCCTTGGAGAGACGGCGCCTGTCTGAAGACGGTAAAATGTCACAGGTGGGACTGTAGTTCCTGGATCTGCAAAAGATATAGCAAGGTCTGTTACGCCTGTGTTTGTTATTTGAATCCAGCGTGTGACATACTCAAATGTAATTGTATTAGGAGAGATCAGATCTGGAGATGTGGCTATTCCTTTTTTCATGCATGGCCAGGCACTAGTAGCATATTCAGCTACTGATCCGTGGTGTGGCTTAGGCCACTTCATGCTCGGTTGAGCGTCAGCTTTGTCTCTATCGTAATACGTCACTATTCATCCCACTTAAGAATGCTATTAAATATTCTATCAATTTTATCAGTTTTGTTAAAGTTTTGATCAATTTCTGCTTGAGAAATCTCTTTTCCTTCACGGAGCATAAATGCGCCTGGTGTGCTTGGCTCAGAAACCATGTCAAAGCAGATAAGCTGGAAGTCTTCTTGGACCTCATCGTTTCCGCCTCTTGAACGAGTGCTTCCGACGCCTCTTGAAGAGATGCCGACTGTTATTCCAGACTCTATAAGACTTTGAAGTATTTTTCCTGAAGGTGTGTTTAGTAGTTCAATTGTTCCATGAACATCTTCACCCTCCATGTGGGCTTCCCTTACGACGTGTGAGACATTTTTAAGCTCGACGACGGAAGACTCTGGGTGGTCGCATTCGCCAAGTGCTCTGTTCTCTCGAATGAGCTTTTGATAGTTGTCAATCTCACGTGTCAGGATGTCCATTGGATAAACACGTCCGTTTTGATTTAATGTGTTTGCCCGTTGAATAACACCGCGTAGTGTGATCGTTCCGTCTTCACCTTTATTCTCATTAAGTGTTTTTTTGTCAACTATTAATGGTAACCATTCTGTTAGTAGTTTTTTAGTCATTATGCCCTCATCAATTCATCTTTGAGTGATGAAACTTGTAAGAATCTATGTATTGTAGAATCTTGTATGTCATCTGTGCTCAGTGATGTTATTTTGTTTTTTACTTCTTCAACTTTCTCTAAAATTATATCATTGTCTGATGTTGTGTGTAGCTCTGCTATCATACTAAGTGTATTTGATTTAATACCATCGAGGTATTCTGTAAATTCACTCATATCATCACTTGCTGCTGCGAAGACATAGTTCTTTATGATGTCTTTTTGTTCATTTGTAAGCTGGCCAGCGTATTTTTCATTTAGTTTTTCTGTCATAATCTTGATTACAAGCTTATCAGTGTCTTCTGTTTTTTGTTCTTCAAGTACAAGCGCAGGAATTTTTTCTTCAAGTAGTCTTTGTATTAGTTGACCTTCATACATGACCATTTTTGCAAGATCTGATCTGTCGTCGCTTTGCCAGCTATTAATAAGCGTCTGGATTGTTGCGTATATCTTGTAATCACTCACTGAAGATTTGTAAAAGGTTTCCTCATTTATCTTGTGATTGATATCGTGGATTAGTCTTCCTTTTTCAGCTTCAAGTTTTGTATTGTCAATTCTTTTTGCAGCAGCCTTTGACTCTTGAATTATTGCAGCAGCTATTGAACTATCGTCTGCAGTTGCAGTTGTAAGTGCCTTAAAAAGCCTAAATTCTTTGAACAACTCAGTGCTATGATCAAATCGCTTTTCTATAATATCAAGTGCAATTTGTGCTTCTGCTTTTTTGTTTTCAACTAGTTTTGAAGATACGTATCTTAGTAAGAGTTCGTATACAATACCGACATTTCTTTTTTTGTTATGTTTTGCCATTTTGGTTTCCATTTAAATTAATTATTCTTTGTTTTCTTTATTTTCTTTATTTTCTTTTAAACCATCAAATGATTTAAGAGTCGACTTAAGCTCAGCGGACATTTTTGCGTTTGTGTTAATCTTATCGTCAATGTAGTCGTTTAGACTAAAATCTTCTTTTTCTTCCATTATCATTGGTTTTGGTGGCTTCATAGCGTTAATAGCTGCTTTTACTGTCCTGTCGGGTTTTTCCCCGTGAGGATATGCCATAGAGTCTTGTCCTTGCTTTCCGTGTCTATGTTTTCTAACACTCGGACCATATCTGTTTACATTTGTCGCTCTAGGGCGATGATCTATGTTATTATTGGCAGTTACAGGTAACTTGTGCCCATTTTTATTAATTCTATATTTCTTTTCTTTCTTAGGCGCTGAAGTGTCTGGTTTTATAAGATCGTTTGGGGCCACTCTGTTTACATTGTTTTGAGCCTTCAATGGAGCGTCTTCGTCTGTAATAGAAAGTTTGTCTGGTTTTACTTCGTCCTCGTCTATTAAATCGCCGTCGAACGGTTGTGTCTCCATCATTGGTTCTTCTGGAGGTGGACCACCCATCTCTACTCCAGCTGCAGAATCATTAGATGATACAGTGCTTTCGACATTAAGATCGCTTAATTTATCGTTTATTCTTCCTTCTTCTATCCATTTTATTTCTTCGTCAGTCATCTTGAATATATTTTTTCTTATCCATTCACGATCTACAAGCCCTTCTGGTACCTGACCGGCGATTTCAAATCTTGTTCTAAAAAGTTCTAGTTTTTGCTGTTGTGCAATAGTAGAAGGGTTTGAAAGATTCAGGTCAAAGTCAATAAGATCTTCGCCGTCGAATCCATTAGCATAAAGATGAATAACAGCTAACTTATTAAGCTCTGAAATTACTGTTCTTTGAATTCTTGCAATTGATCTAGAGAATCTTACGTCCTCTTGAGACAGTGTTGCTTTAGCCCCGAGCCCTTCGTCATACCCGAGATACGCTTTAGGAATTTTGAGTGCAGCAAACAATTTCTTTTGAATGTATTCTACGTCTTCAATTGCAGTAGTATTCGCACCACCAGCGAGCGTGTCTACGCTTGTGCCTGAATCTGATCCACGAACTGGGAGATAATAATCTTCATCTACACTCATAGGATTGTATCTTAAGTCTACGCGTCCTGTTGTTGAATCTACTACTTGATTTCTTTTTAAAGAAGTCTGTACTTGCTCCATATAGTTTGCTATATCTTCGGGAGGTACATTTCCTACATCTATCTTGAAAACTCTCCTCTCTGGTGATCTAACTACCCTATAGACAAGCATTGCATCTTCTATTAGAATCAACTGTCGCCAAATACGACGGGCTGGCTCTAAAACAGATGAACCGTATGGTAGGAAAGCATCGTTACCGAGGAGTCTGAAGTGTGATATTTGCCAGTTCTCTAAGACCTGGTTACCTTGTGTTACCCACCTAAATCTCACTGCCATTGGGTCTTCTGGATCGTATCCTTCTTCACGTTCAATTTCGTTGACAGGTATCGGGAATGCGTTTACTACGCCTTGATCAGGTGAAACGTCATTAAAAAGAAAGAAGTCTCCATATTTTACAAGATTTCTAACCCATGCAGTAAGATTGAATTCAATATTAAGTGTATCAATAAATAGCTCTTCTAACAATTCTTGAACTTTTGGATTCTCAGACCTTATATGAAGAACTGTTCCTGATTCATCTGAAGCTACTGTTTCCTCAGAGTATATGTCCAATGCAGAAGATAACTCAGGAGTGTATTCCATCTCACTAAAATCTGCTGTTCTTGCCATTCTATCGTAAGAACCATAAGCAGACATTGCAGTGTTATATACACCACTGTTTGACTTTCTAAACATCTCATACGCTGATGAGTTGTTTGCCTGGTTTGATGAATTCTTTATTCGTCTTTTAACTACAGGACCACTTCTAAATAATCTAGTTAAATCGCCAAAAAGACTTGTATTTTTTTTATCTGCCATTATTAACCTACAAAAGTATTATGCTAAAGCACTTTTATTTTCTACAGTATGTATTAAATATAGTGTATTCTAATATTTATCGTACAAATTGTTTATTATTTCTTAAACATCCAATCAAACATTGGATCAACTCTGCCTTGTTTTGTTGAAAAATAAGTCCCATCCGTGTATATACCGTTCTGTTTTATAGGTATTATCTTTGTATTACTCATTTTAGTTTCAATTTTATTTGTATTATGTTGTGTTGATGTTTTCTTCATACTAGCAAGCATTGCATCATTAATTGCTGATGCTTTGGCTCCACCGTCAGAAGATCCGTCATACAACCATATGCCTATCGCTAGACTCATTATAAGATCATCGTTGTAGCCTTTCAATGCCTGAGCCTTGTTGCCTTTCCACGCGAATGTTTTCATTTCTGCGTAAAAACGTGAAGAATAAATTATAATATTTTTATTTCTTATTGTCTCTTCTAATTTTGTCAAAATCTGTGGTCGTGTCTTACCTGATGTTGTAAACCCAGCTACCGAAGAGTCTTGTTCTGGAGTATAATCACCAATGTACACTCCTTTTCTGTTTCTGTAGTACATGTTCGGGTATTTCATGTCCTGTAGTTTTAAGATCGTAGCGTACCCGTAGCTGTTATTTTCTGGGCACATTAGGGCGTTGTTGTACTTCAAGCCGTACTCGAACAATAACTCTCCGTAACGATCTGGAGGAATCTTTCCTTGATACTCAGCGACAACTTCACCTGTGTCTACATCTATGACATGGAATGTTGAAAAGTCTTTAGAGTCGCCTCTTGACACATCTGCTGATACTATGTACTTATGTTCGCTGAGTGGTTGTTTCCAGACCCACACGTTTAACTGAGGGCCTTCTCTTTCAATAGGTGCCTTAACACTTGTACTCACCCACTCTATGTCGTCGTCGGCCAAGAAGACGGCGCCCGATGATGCAAAGTCGCAAAGGTACTCTTGAGCAGTCTGGCGTTTTGACAAGTTATTCGTTGTCATCTTGAACCATTCATCATCATGTTCAGGGTGTACGTCCCATGGTAAGTTTATTGGTTTAAAATCGTTTTCGCCCGTCTGAGCATCTGTGTAGAGTTTATGGAACTGCCCACCTACGCCGTTTGGAGTTGATAAAATTACTGCTCGACCACCAGTTGTAAGCGTAGGATACAACCCAGTCCATAGAGTGTCAAAGTTATGAATGAAAGCTGCCTCATCAATAATAAGTAATGAAAGTGCTTCAGAACGTCCTGCGTCGTCTGAGGTTGGTACTGCCTTTATAGACGAACCGTTTGAAAACTCGATCGTCTGTTTGTTATCAGATACTATTTCAGGTAGGACTAACCATTTCGGTAGTCCTTTGATCATCATTTTAGTCTTTTTGGTGAAGTTCTGAGCAACGGCAAGCTTAGTTGCAATGACCAATATGTTTTTATCTTTTTGAAACAACGAGAGCCATACTGAGTAGGCTGCCGTTAATGTTGACAAGCCTAACTGTCTTGACTTGTTTACTATTACAAATCTATTGTCTATGAACTCTTGAGTACAGTCGTTCTGAAATGGGAATGTCTTGAATGGAATTCTTCCTTTCACAGGATGTTGTATGTTGACGTATTTGTTGAAAAAATAAACGGGATCTTTTCCGCATTTTATTATTTCTTTTATTTGTCGTGTTTTTTGTTGTGTAGCCATTCGGGCTCTTAATTTGTTATTTCAAACGTTGTAATTCTTTTACAATACACTGTTCGAGCTGGACTAATATGAGCCTGAATGCCGATTACTTCGAAATCAGTCATTGATGACTGTTCTTTTACTTTTAATGCAGACCCAGAAGCTGCTTTAAAATCTTTCTTTGTGTCTTTCATAAAGTCATTAGTTAGCTGGGCTGACTCTTTATCGAAACCTTTTGTCTGTTCCCACTGATCACTCTCAGATGCGAACTTTCTAATTGTTGCGTAAGTTACTGTCAACATCTCGCCCTGAAGCTTTGTCTTGAATGACGCTGTTGCTGATTCTGTTGTTGAACTACGACCGAACGTAGTGTCTAATATTTGCCCGAGGGCTCTAACTTGCTCTTGTGATAACATTTTATATCCTGTATTTGTTATAAATATATTAAAGAATGAATTTACTACTCACTCTTGTTCTTAATTCTTTATCTTTGTCTATTACGCTTTGTTCTGGGCGTTCGCCGTTTGACCATTTTTCTTTATCTTGATATGCCCACATAGTGGAACAGCTACTGCAACACTGAAACGTTCTATACGATGAGTCATCTTCGATTCTAAGCATTGGTAGATTACATACTTTACAAAAAAGTGGCACTTGATCAACGCCATTTTTGTCTATGACTATTGTATAATTTTCTTTTTCTATTTTTTTAGACATAATTGTGATTATACAAAATTTTTTATGAATTGTATTATAGTTATAATTGAACTTAACTATAAGTTTATTTAATAAAAAAGGAAAAAATTTTATGGGAACATTTACATTAACAGGCGTCAATTACACAGCGGAGGATCATACTCCATTGTGGACAGGAATAGGAAGAGATGGTAGGGTATTCTACTCTTCTGATGCTGTTAGCTGGGCTGGATATACGAGCCCGGCCGGAGAGTCAGCAGATTATTGGGATATTTCTTTTGGTGCTGATAGTGGTGGGAACGATCAGTGGATTATAGCTACAAACACGACACCTGAGCTTAGAAAAGCTTCTGATCCTACTACAGGTGTCGATTCATGGAGTTCAATTGACTTTACAGGATCTACTGATTTATCCAGAACAATTGAATACGGTGCTAATGGAACTTGGATTGCCGGAACAGGCGGCGATGTGCATAGATCAACAGATGGTGGCACGAATTGGACTAAAATTACTAATGTTGCTTCTGGTGCTGGTGCAATGTATTGTTTGGCGACTGATGGTGCTGGTGTATGGATGATTGGAGGATCTGGCACCTCAATTCTTAAATCGTATGATGATGGTTTAAACTGGTATGTATCTGGCACGAACGTTGGACAAGTTAATGGTATCGAGTATAATAACGGAGTATGGTTCTTGGCCAGTAATACTACAACATCTTATCGTGCAACATCAATTGCGCAGAGTAACACAACAGATACTTGGAGCGCCGTAACAGGGATTTCAGTATCGCTTTGGGCTGTATGTCATGTTACGGGTAATACTTGGATGACTGCTAAAAAAGCAAGCTCGCCGGTGTACTTATCAACAGATAACTGTGCATCTTGGAGTGCTGTTACAAATCCATCCGTCGGTCAAGTTATGGGATTAGCATCAGATGGCACAACTATTGTGGTTTGCGGAAAAGATATGAAAGTACAGACATCAACAGACAACGGCACTACGTGGACACAGCGTTATACATCAGACAGACATCTTCTAGGAGTTGAATACAATAAAGTCAAACCTTTTTAAAGACAATTACTTTATTCTTTAAATTGCCCGGCATATTTTATGCCGGGCTTTTTTTTTATTTGTGTGACACGTGTGAGTTGTTTTTATCACTTGTTATTTCAATGATATTATCAACGATATCTTTTACTGCATCGACATGTGAGATAATCATTATGTTTTTGAAGTATTGTTTAAGTGAAGTTAATAGTCTTCCACACATTTCTACATTCAATTCATCTAAAGCGCCGAAACCTTCATCAATAATAAGCATGTTTGTTTTTGGTAATGATGATACATTGATTAATGCAACTCTTATTGCAAGTGAGGCAATCATTTTCTCCATGCCTGATGCTAGCTCTACAATTCTCTTTGAATCACCGTAATTGATATAGATGTCCATAGCATTTGTATTGGGATCAGCTTCTAGTTCAACTGTGAATCCGACTGTATTTTGTAGGATTTTTGTTATCTCTTTATTGATATTTGGTAATTGACTCATGATGATCTGCAGGGGTATTCCCTTTTTAGATACTGCATTAATAAAGAGCTTGTAGATTTCCCATCTGTTCTTGAGCTCACTGTACTTTTCACGCTCAGTATTTAATGATGATATCTCAGTCTCTATTCTTCCTATATTTTGAGCAGCGAGCATTCTTTTTGAATCTATATCATTGATGTCTGTGTTAAGTGTTGATATTTTTATTTTTAGTTGTTTTGTTTCATCACTAACATCTGATGTTTTGCACTCTCTTTTGAGTTTTCCAAGAAGAGATGTTGCTTGAGATAGACTCTCTTCAGTAGATGTCAGCTCCATCGTTTTTGTCGTAAGACAAGCTTTCTCGTTTGCAATTTCTACTCTGTTTGTAGATTCTTTTCTTAATACTTCGTTGTATTTTTCTAGTTTTTCTTCTAGTTTTTTAGATATAAAGTCATTGTGAGTTCTTTGAGCAGTGTCAAGTATTTTTTGTATCTCCTCTACAAAATCGATTTGTTCTTGCAATGTGCTTTTATCATCAAATGAATCTTTTATAAACTTACATGTAGGGAAGGAATCGCCACAAGGTACTTCTGAAAGTTTGTTTATTGATTTTTCTTTTCTGTCTAGAATTTCTCTTTGATGTTTTAGATCGCCTGTTAATTGGAGTAATGTTTTTTCATTCTCTGACATTTCTTTTATTTGTAGGCTTAGTTGTTCATAAGGAAAATTCTCTTTAAACGATTCTATCTTATCAATTTTTGCTTGAATTTCTGCAATTGCACTGCTTCTTGTGTCTATTAAACCGCTAATTCTTGTTATTTTTTCTTCAAGTTTAGATATACTTACGATTTGATTATCTATATCATCTTGAGTTACACCACCTGAATCGCCTAGTTTGTTTAGTTCAATTTGAAGTGTTTGTAAATCGTGTCTTTTGTTAGATAGTTCAGACTCAAGTGAATGAATAACGCTGTTCTCCTCTTTGAGATCTTCATTGTAGCTATAAAGAACTACATCCCAATCTCTATCTGGAACGTCCTTCATTAAGACATTTACTTCATCTAATTCTGATTTTGCAAACTTTTGCATGCCTTCAAAGATATCTAGATCGAGGAACTTTGTAAGGATCATTTTTCTTCTTGTTGCTTTTTCTCCAATGAAATTATTCATTCCACCTTGTGAGGCAAGTGAAGTCATAAGGAAGTCTTCTGAAGTTCCTATTAAGTTTCGTAGAATTGTCTCTGTCTCTCTCCTTTGCTCGCCATCCATATCTTTTGTAAGATTTCCTGCAGCATCAACTAAGTCAAGTGTAAGATCAGTCCTTGCTGTAACGTCACCTTTTTTACTTTCACTTTTTGTTGATGTTCTTGTTGATTGATATCTTTTACCGTTTACAGAAAATTGGGTTGTTACGTCACAATACCCTTTTCTTGAATTTATGATATGAACATTTTTGATTGGTCCACGATCTGTTGTATTAAACATACCATACATCATTGTGCCAATTATAGATGACTTTCCTGATCTATTTGGGCCAAAAATTCCAGTTATACCACGTAGTTTGTCAAAATTAATTGAATTGTCTTTTCCGTATGAAAATGTATTATTAAAATCAACTGAGTGAATGTTCCACTTAGCATTTCTAGACACCTCATCTGATTTTGATATCGAAGACAATGACCTCGTGATTAACGTGTCTAGTTTTGCTATTTTTTCATCATCAAGATTGGAATTTTTATAAAACTTCTTAAATAGCTTTGAGTGCACAGAGGAATCACGCAGATTATAAGATGTGGGTGATTCGCCGTCTATGATTTGTGGTGCCTCGAAGTCTTCGTCTATCTTATAGACTATCTCAGCTGCTTCTTTTTCATGCTTTAATTCAGAGTGAAGATGAATAATATCTGATTGTGGTATTGACTTATCGCTTCTAATTCTAAATCTCGATCCATTTGGAAAGCTTCTTGCTATAGCTAACGTGTCTTTTACGTTATCCTGCCAGTCAATTGTCACGAACGGACATGTGTGTTCTAGTTCATAATACTTTACACTAAAGTCATCTTTGTCCTTGATGTCCCAGACTAAGAATCCTTTTCCTGTGTTCTCGCCATAGTTTTGTTGGATCAAAGAGCCGGGATACCTTACACGACCATGATCATCTACAATTTGCCTCTGATGGATGTCAGCCAGTAGTGAGAAATCAAACCTACTAAAGAAATCTATGTCGACTTCTCCTTCGATTGTCCAATCTGTATCTGTTTTAGACCCACGCACTGCACCATGGAATAATGCAATATTTATTTTATCTTCTTCGGGTTCTATATCGTCCCAGCCCTCTTCGTCAAAGCATGAAAAGTTATTCCAAACAAACTTATCTTCATACCCAGCTATTGGGAAGTTACCTGAACGTTTGTAGAGGTGGATGTTAGGATTATTTAATGCATTCACTATTGGTGTGATTGCGTCTTGCCTGTCTTTGTTCTTTATTAGCCCGTCGTGGTTACCCAGGATGAGGTGTGTTGGGGCTATTTCGGCAAGTGATGTAAACCACCATTGGATCAAGTCGATGAGCTCAGGTGATATCCCCTGGGTCTTAGAGTGGACTATGTCACCACCGATGTAAATAATATCCGGCTTGATCTCTCTTGCCATTTCATTCATTTTTTCAAATGATGCTCTGTATTCTTTATGTCTGCTCAGTCCACGAATGTGTATGTCGCCTGTATGTAATATTTTCATTATACTATCCTTCTTTGTGTAGAAAACGAGTCTACTGTACTGCTAATGATCTTCTTTTTTATTCTTTTACCAATTGTTATTATTTCTAATGTTGTAAACTGTCTATCATTGTTAGACGTTACTGAATTGAATGGCTTGTTCTTTTTTAATTTTATGAACATTGGAGACGTTATTTTCTCTCCGTCTATTTTTCCGCTTATTGTTACTACCGCTCTTTTGTTATTTTTTAATGTATGTGTTAGTTTTCTATTGATGTTTTCATCTTCAACTGTTATGTTACAGACTTTTTTTAGTTTACCGTCTAATAACTGGAAACACCTGAAGTGTTTTTTGCTTCCGTTTATGAAGTATGATTTTATTATTACATCGTGTCTGTTATCATTTAATGTGAACCAATCACCAAAATATTCACTAGAGTTTTGTTTTGATATCTTATATGTTGATTCACAGGGCTTTATGACAAAGTTATTAATGTCTGTTGAGTCTTCTAATTGTATAAACTCTTGAACGTTTAATGTCTCTTTATGTTTATTGATATATTCTACTCTTTCACGTAATGGTTTAGTATAGATTGTTTCTTCATCATAAACTAGTGAGTCTATTATTGTTATAACATTGTCTTGTGATATAATAGAAAGATATGCCGTATTATTTGGAACGTCTTCGTGCATGTCAGGTATGTTCTTAAAGCTTATTCCTATCCTTGTCTTAAAGTAAGTCTTATTATCTGACTTATAAAAAACACCAAGTGTTCCATGCAGTTTTCTTTGTATCAGAATATCACTTACATCATATATTTTTAATAATTCGCTTATATCGTTTATTTTTTGTGTTCTCATTAGAGAAAAGTTATCAAACATTTTATTCCTTAAAAAATTGTTCCGCCCTTTATGTTGTTAATCATAAAGTTCATTCTATCGTTTTGTGCCCAGGGCTTAGCGTGCTCTCGAGCGGCTTCAAACTGTTGTTTTGTCATCTCGCCTACATCATCGTAGATGCCAAGATCTAGCACTCTAGTGTCTATGTTGTATTCGCTTAATAGTTTCGCTATTTTGTGTGTTTTGTGTGGCATATCTGAGTCTAGTGCTAGTAGTATGGGTGTTTTGTGTTTTATTATTTCTTGAAAAAGCAGACCATCGTCAGGAAGAGCAGACCCTAGAATCGCTGTTGCGTTTTCGTTACATCGCATTAAGTCGAATGGACCTTCGACTAAAGTAAGTTCTTTTGACCAGTTAATGTTTATATGATTAAATATTATAGTCTTTTTTGGAGTCTCAGCATTAATATACTTGATAAAAGAATCATTGTCTATTGATCTTGCAGCATAAAAGTTTAGTTCACCTTTATCATCGAACGAAGGCATAAAGATTCTTCTTCTGAAACGTCCTGATGTGTATGTTCCTAGTTTATAGTACCATATGTCGGCAGTTGATATGTTGCGTCTTTTGAGATAGAATCTTGCCGACTTTATGTCTGGGTCTTCTAGTTTTCTTTTGCTGCCCAGGAATACAAAACCATTAGGTAACTCAGCAGTTATTTCCTCTACAAAGTCATCGTCAAAATCTACCTTTTTGCCTAGTATTTTTTCAACGTATTCTTGAACTTTATTCGGTCTGTACTTTTTTAATATTGGTAATAAGTTGTGACCTTTATAGCCACATACCCAGCAATGAAACATATCTGTTTCAAAGTTAATTGCAAGCTTCTTTTTTCGCTTGTTAGCACACTTAGGGCAAGAGACAGTAATGTCATGGCTTGATACATTACCATCGCCAAATACCCGTTTAATGAAGTCTATTTTTTGTTGAATACTATACAAAAAGATTAATACCTTGAATATATTAATATTCTATACAATATAGACTAATTGTTCAATAATTTGTGCCCGGCCTTGGCTATGACATGTGCGTCTGCTATATCGTAACAGCCGCTTTCGTATACTTCTGTTCCTTTTCTCGGTCCTGATTTTAACGTCTTTGTGGGCCAAGTAAAGTCATGAGATAGTTCATCATCTACCCATTCAAGAACTTTTTCTTTAGTTGTCTTAGACTTGTCTTTTCTGTCAATTTTGAGACCGACTAGTTTTCTTGCTGCGTTTACGTTCAAGAACTCAGGCTCTACTCCGAACACTTTGTATGATATGAGTGTGACCATTCCATTGAATCGTGCCAATGTTATTAACACCTTAGCCGAAGATAGTCCCGGCCTGAACATTTGTAAGTTTTCTTCTATGAAAACAGAGGTGATATTGTATTTCTCTTTTATTCTAGAGAGCGCAGTAGTGACCTCTGTGGCCTTTTCCATTGTATTTTTTATTTTATCCAACCGTATATATGATTGTTCTATCAACGTGCCCTCAGTGTCAAGCACGGACCACCCAGTTGATGACGTCGATATGTCTAGTCCTAAAATCACTGACTAGAAATCCATTTTGACTCTAAATACAAATTCATCGCTCTCTTTCTTTTTAATTGGTTGAGTTAAGTTTGTTCTCATTATGATATTAAAATTTTCGTCATGAAAGTTAATACCTGAAATGTATACGAATGAATTATCTTCATTATTTACGTCTAATGATGCAGATAACGGTAAGAACGATGGATTTGTTGAATTGTTTATTTGACGTTTCGATGCTTTGGCGTCTACAGTTAGTATATGTAGATTCTGTTCACCTTTGAAACTAACTTCGTGTTGGTCAATACCAAAGAATGGAATAGTCGGCGCTTTTATTATTGCTATCCCCTCTGCGTAGAATATGTTTCCTACATTGTTCCATTCAGCTTGCTTTGTTAAACAGTCAGCCCTATAGAGAGACCCACGACCGTTGTCTTTTATAATCATTGGGACTTTGCCATCTGATCCAGTAAGAGCGCTATCGTATAGCTTGAATGTATCAGGCTCTATCCTGTTTCCGAACGTGAGATTAGAGATGTCAAAAATTGTTATCTCATTAGAAGAGCCATCTCTTGTTCTTTGGAAAATTGTAAGTACTGCACCAGGTGATACACCGGGATTTTCAGGTGATGCTCCCATTATTGCTTCAAGAATTTCAGAATTATCAGACTGTATTAGACCAGGGAACAGAGTACTTTTTGGGACAAGATTCTCTAGTGATACTTTTGATATGTCATAGTTTCCTAGTGAGTTTTTGAACTTCTCCATTGGGTGAGTGCCGTCTAATGAACCACTTATTGATCCCGAGACTAGATGCGAGAAAGTTGGTGAGAACAGACCGTTATCACATGGTAATACAGTTAAGTTTCTTTTTCGTAAGGAACCAGTTGCGTAGATGAAATCGTTGGCAAGCGTTCCTTGCGAAGTCCCGGTTCCGTCACCGTCGACGTCGTCGTCATAGGCAGTATCATCAACTTCAACTGTTGTACTGTCTATCATACTTCCTGTAAGATTAAAGAGTCTTGGGTATATTCCGTGCCTGAACTCTCTTACGAAGTTCTCGAGGTTGAGCATGTGACCACCCACTCCGAACGAAAATGACACGTTGAACGGATCATCTGTTGTCACACCTCCATCTTCGTATCCTGGGATCTCTTGAAACGGTGACACAAGTACTTGACGAGCTGGTGATTCTTTTGTGAAACTCGGGGGTAGATAAAATAATAAAGACCCAGTTAGTATAAAACTTTCTGGATTTGATGTCTCAAAAGCGTCTACTTCTTTTGAATAGAGGTACCTGTCATATAGTTTTAGCTCGTGGATTTCAGCATTAAGTGGGTGAGTGAAACTGTAGTGTGTGGTATCTTCCATAGGGACATTGTAAGAACCGCCAGTGTCTACAAGATATCCTGTAATGTCTGATGTTAAATCTCCCCATAATAGTCCATCATGATGTAGTACGTCATCATCCACGTTATCGTTATAGTCACCATAAAAGAATCTTGAAGTTGAGATATCAGATACTGCTGTTCCAAGGTCATGTAGATCATTTGGCCCATCGTAAAAGTTTCCAACAAATAGAACGTCTACTGGGTTTTTGCCAACTGCTGCTAGGTTTTTTGGTTGAGTCAGCGAGTCATCAGCAGGAGCTACATAAAAAAAGTCTTCAGACGATTCATCAATACGAATGCTTCCTGTCCCGTTGTTGATCATTGACCCACCCCATCTAGCGCATACATGATGCCAGTGCTTGTGAGTCATCGAGTTGTCTTCAGATAAGAATATTTTGTCTGTTGTATGATGTGTCCCAGCATCTAGTCCAGCAACATTTACAAGTGATGGGGCAACGTCTGCACTGTCTCCCATTTGGAGCATTATTCTGAATCCTGTTGACTTTCCAAACTGATCGATATTTGAACCACTTATAAGTGACACAGCGAGTGTCGATGACAAGTGAAGAATAGTACCTGCGTGGAATGCTGCACCTACATCATTCTGATAACGTGGGTTTATGTAAAAGTCTACAGAGAACGGTCCTTCTGGGACGTATCTTCCGAGTGTCCTCCCGCCGCCGGAGCCTGGTGGTGTTGGGTACATTAATACTGAGTTGCTTGGTACTGAGTCTGATGTGAAAAAGTTTAATGAATTATAGTTTGTGTACGAAAAGTCGCAGTCTTGATACGGGATTCTATACGCCGGCATCAAGTTATTTTTTATTATGTTTTTTATCTCTGTGTTTTCATTGAAGAAATATGGTGGATCAAACCTAAACACGCCGAGGTCTTTATCGTTTCTGAATGATAGTGCACGGGTGTTGACTCTTGTCATGTAGTCTTCCATCAACACGCTTACGTCGCTTATATTGATTGCGTTAGTTACATCATTTATTGCGTTAAGATAGCCTTCAATGTTATCTGGGCTCTCTTCTGATGCTCCGTATCTATTGATTGGCTTGTATATTTCTTTTAATACTTTGTCTGGTCTGGGTTTTACGTTTACAGTGCCGGTCTCGCCATTAAGTGATGACGAAGTATATTTGTATTCCGGGTGAAGTTCAAGTGATACGACGTCTATTAAATTTCTATCTATTTTTACAAACGCCATAAGTTGGAGTTCCTCCTAAAAAAACATATTAAAATCTAGAAGTCAAGTCTGATTCGGAATGTCATGTCTTTCTCATTATTTTTCTCAACTGGGCGTGATAGCTTGGCAACAGCTAAGAGCTGATTGCTTGAATCATACAGACCAACAGATGTCACAAATGTGAATGATGACTGTTGTCCAATCTCAGATTCATCTATGACGACAATTCTTCCAGTAGCATCAGTGTATGATGAGTTAGATGAGAAGTTGAATTCATCGGCAGTTGCGCGACAAAAAACAAGTGATGAGTTGATATTAGTGACATTCTGGAAAGTCATTGCTGAGTACGTTCCGCTTCCGAGTCTGCAAGATGCTACGTGATCAAGTATGTTGTCAACTGATCCTGAGTACATTAGGTCAGGGACGAAAGTGGCATTTTTGTTACAATGCGTAGGACCAACGGCATTTAGCGCGCCAATTACGGTAAATCCATCTGCTGATGGTGCGGTTCCTGCAGTTGAGGGCGTCGTTGTCTCATCTGATACTGCGTTTATTGTCCCAGATACCTTCTGATCACAGTCCATTATTTTTTCCATGTCATACACAGCTATTCCGTGATCATAGAACATTAGACCGACTGTTGTATTAGTGTCAGATGCGTCTACGATATCGCCTACAGCTCCTGCGTATGATGACATCTTAGAAGTAGAAGACCCGACGTCTGTGTAGATTTTGACAGCATTTGGAGAAGTTGTATTAAGGTTTGTTATGTCTAATGTCAGTTCGCTAACGATATTAGCTTTGTTAGCAGGTGAAGGCCAGGCGACTGCAGGAAGTGTGGCAGGAGGAGTGATTGTAGCAAACCAGCCATAGTGAGCTGCTGTGGCGGCGCCAACCGGGACTCCGAGCGCGCCTGTGTTGTCTCCATCGTCTGCATACCCGTATACCCATACTGTAGTGCCATCTGTATATGTGTATAGACCATCTGTAGCTGTGCCACCAAGTGTGGCGTCCCAAGAAACAC
>Ga0115003_10001074_pt1 | contig 24253 bp, 15 predicted proteins | sample ArcticOcean_MG_C_7_FD_88736 | JGI IMG/M metagenome (GOLD analysis project Ga0115003, IMG submission 88736) | Marine microbial communities from western Arctic Ocean - ArcticOcean_MG_CB11_88 | ecosystem: Environmental > Aquatic > Marine > Oceanic | place: Arctic Ocean: Canada Basin | collected... | reverse complement strand
TCAGTTCGGCGATTATGTCTTCCGGGTGTCCCACTTGCACCAGCAAATCGCTGTTGATTGCTTTCAAGTTCAGCCGCAAGTCCGCCACGGCTTGGTGCAAAAACCGTCCTCGGTGCCCGCCCGTTTTCGGCGATCCCCATTTGCTCGTAGCGAATTGTCTCGGGTCGAACACAAACAAGGGTAACACCTCAACGTTTCCATCACTTGCGCACAAGTTCAGGGCCTTTTGCACCACGTAGTTATCCCCCAACCGCAAGTCGTTCCGGAACCAAACAATCACGCGCGTCGTCGCGGGCGTCATTGTCTTTTTGTTTGTTTCCTTGCGATCGGTGGATGCCGCCTTCGCACCGCCCGCGGTACCCGAGACGTCCAGGGCGAACGCGCGGAACGTGCCCGCGGCGCAGACCACGCCTTTGCGCTTCGCGTTCGCGTGCGACAACACAACGAGGGACTCGTTATGACCAGAGGAGTTAACCGACCAACCGTGGTGTGCTTTGTTTGACGAACCGCGCGCGTTCGATGACGTCACTCTTGAGACGGGAAGAAGCCCTTTCAGTGAAGGCGACGACGCCGACGACGACTTGGCGGCGGTAACGGCGACGACGCGGTGCAGAAGCGCGAACCGCCCGGTCGCGGCGGCGAGGACGACGGGCGCCAGCGTGCTGCGCACCGAAACGGGGTCGGATGCGCGCGGATAAGGTGCGCGCGGAAGTGCCGACCCGACCCGTCGGCGCTGCCAAAAAGCGCGCATCAGGGACGTGGCTCTGATTTCGACTGCTCTCTGCTCATCAACGAAAGCGTTTTCACGAATCAGTCTAAAGCCGCCCACAGCTTCGCGTCTTCAAAGTCCACAATACAAACCGATGCCCCCGCTTTTTCCAGCACGAACTGGGTTTGCGACGTCATCACCCCCACCGTGGGTATCCCCGCCGCGCAGGCGCTCGCGATTCCCGTGGGCGAGTCCTCGAACGCGACGCAGCGTTGAGCGTCGCGCGCATCAATCCCCGCTAAACGCATCCCCTCCGCGTACGGATCGGGAAACGGCTTGGCCCTGGCGCACTCGGTGCCAATCACGACGTGCGCAAAGTTATCCGGAGCTTTCTCCAAGCCCAACGCCTTTAGCATGAGTTCCGCGTTTGCACGAGGCGCGTTTGTTACCGCGACTACGATGATCGCGTTGGCTTTCGCGAACCGTAACAGCTTGGTCAGCCCGGGCAGGCGCGTCAGTTTGTTTCGCGCGAGCTCGCGAAAACGCGCCTCTTTCTCCAGCCACATCGCTTCACGATCTTCGTGCGTCGACTCGGGGAACAACACCGGGAAGATGGCTTCGTTGGTTTTACCCGCGATGTGCGTTTTGAAAAACGCGTCGTCAATACGCACGCCCCCGTGTTTGCCGTGCTTGAGTAACAAATCGCCGAACACCTCGTGATGAAGCGGATCAGTGTCGCACAAAGTGCCGTCCAGGTCAAACAGAAAACACTTAATGCCCCCGGGGTCGGTGACCTTCGGAAGGGGTGGCGCCATCTCAAACAACGAAGGGTTTGGGACGGTGGTTAGTCTCGGTATATGGTTCTTAACACGAAACGGAAGTGGCCACGAACGTGACGAACCACGCGTCGCGATCGCGCGCTGCGTTAGCGGGCGCCGCGCTCAGTGAACGAATCTTTTCATAACGCTACTCCTAACGCGACGAGGAAAAATATATTGCGTGATTGAACGTGCCCCACGGACACAGTGCCACGCACGCGGAGGATGCACGGCTGAAAAAAATGACCTTCAACTCGATGGCGCACGTCAGCGCGCTGCGCGTCGCCGTCGTGGGCGCGTCCCTCGGCGGCCTCAGCGCCGCGAACGTGCTTAACCGGCTCGGCGCGAAAGTCACCGTTTTCGAGTGTTTTCCTTCCGGGTTTCACGAACGCGGGGGTGCGCTCGGGAGTGTGGACGCGAGGCTTTTGGAGAAAATCCGCGGCCACACCGCGTCTTCGCCTGCCAGGCACGTCGCCTCGCACGGGCACTTCTACGGCGACTTGTGGCAGTACCTCTGGGACGGGCTTCCCGAAAACACCGTTCACTTCGGGGTGGATGTGGTGGAGATTGTGGACGCTACCTCCGACGTGCCGACGCTCGTTTGACGGCGAGCCCGTGACGTTCGACCTGGTTATCGGCGCGGACGGCGGCAGAAGCACGGTAAGGAAATACGTCACGGATCAGACCCCTGTGTACGCCGGGTACACGGTGTGGAGAGGCCTGGCGCCGGCGGAAAATATCCAAGGCCCGCCGTCAGGCGGGCGAACCGTGAATGGCGTGCGGTACGAAACGCTGGGTTTCCCTTTTGAAAACGCGTTCGGCGTCGAAACGTGGAATTGCGGGATTTACATGATGACCCCCGAAAGCGAAGTCGCGGCGCCGTTCCGGAACCGCCAGGTGGGCGCGACAGGCGGTGCCGGTGCCAAAACAGTTCCCGATTGGTTCGTCCCGTTAGTCACGCACCTGTTCGGCGCGAAGAACGGGAAATTCTGGCAGAAGTGCGTCGCGCACGGCAAGGTCAACCCTCACCCGGTGTGGGAGCTGGCGTGTGACCAAGTGGTCAACTGTAGAGATGATGGCACAGTAGGGAGAATTATTTTGCTGGGGGACGCCGCGCACATGAGTTCGCCGCGAACGGGCGCGGGTGCGTACACCGCGATGAAAGACGCCGTGGTCCTCGGGGAGTGCTTGTCGGGTTCGACGAGTTTGGAAACCGCGCTCGCGATGTACAACGACGACACCGTGAGGCGAGGCAAGGAGCTGTTTGAACGCAGCCGGCAAGCGGCGACATATTTCGCACCAGAAAACGCGGAGTCGGTGTCGCCGGCGACGCTTCTGGGTACGTGCAGGGCGAAAACCGGCTTTAAGAGTGATAGCGGTGTAATATGATAAAGGTGTACAAGTACCTGTGCGGCACGACTCGACAACGAAAAGAAGGGGCCGTTTCTCGCCATCAAGTCACATTTTCCCCTGACGAAACATTTTCCCGGAGGTGCCGAAAAATGAATGAGGCACTTCAATCCGCGACGCGCGCCGTTCCCGTTCCCGCGACGCGCCCCTTCCCGCGGTTTCGCCATGGCGCCTCGGAACATCCGCAAGAAGAAACCCCAAACGTCGGACGACGAGGACGAGGAGGACCCGCGGACGTTACAGACGCGCATAGACGACGCGCGGGTGCTCATCAAAAATCGTGCGAAAGCAAAGGTGCGCCAACCCTAACACGACGAACACGATGTTTCACGACCCGAGAACGGCGACCGTGTCACACGTGCGGTTTTCTACCTGTTTCGCGAGTCACTGATACCAAAAACACCAACCCTAAACCAATAAACTGTAAACCACCACACGACCTCACAGGGTGTCGGCTCTACGGCTTTGCTTTTTGGCGAGGACAAGACCGCTGGGGCAATTGGTGTTGACGATAAAAACGAACCAAAACCGAAAGATGTGCCCCAAGTCGGCCTCAGGGAGATGAACGCCATGGCCGGCGCGTTCGCGGCGGGGGCTGATGCACACGAGGACCCGGACAGGGAGGACCCGCACATGTTGCGGTACGTAGAGGAGGAGATGCGACGACGAAGAGGCGAAGATATGGACGGCCCAACTCCGGAAAACGAGGTGGCAAATCAAAACGACGAAACAGGCCAGCCGGGGGGGCCCGGAAGAAAAGACGACGACGACGTCGCCGAGCGGTACCTCACCGGAATCGTGGAGGTGGCGCTGCCGGTGGAGTTTAAGTTCAAGAACATAGAAGACACGGAGCGGGCGAAGGCGGAGCTGCTTAGGAAGCAGGAGAGGAATCGGAACAGAAATGACCATAGCCAAGGAGGTGCCCAAAATGCGCAAAATATTTCGACCGGCGCCGGCGGAAACTTTTCGTCAAACTTCGCGCTGCACAAAAAGGAACTCGCCGTGGCACAAAAAGCCGGGTCGAACGGGCACAAAAATCAAAACACCACAGAGCGGGGTATGGGCAACCAGTCAAACGATGGCAAGGGAAAACGGGACCGCGCGGAAAACGTCGCGTCCGACGATTACGTCTTCAAGCGCTGGATGAACAACGAAAAGAAACGGAAACACTAGTTTTACGGATATTTTTCGAGACTCTTTTTAGTACCAGTGGTACCTTCAAGGTATTTGAAACCCCACAGTCTGACAGTAGTACGCCTTCGAAGGTATGTACTCTTAAAAAACCCTACCACGCCGGCGGATCCACCGCCTTTTCGCAGTCGATCATCACTACTTTCCGTCTGTCCAGGTACCGGGCCGCGAAATACGCCTTCACGCCGACCTTACTGCCCATGGCTTTCACTCCCAGGGTCTCAACCGCGACGTGAATTTTGTCGTACTCGGGTGACATGGACCGGGGAAGCACGAAGTTGGTTTTTCGCCTTTCGTCGGAAATCATAGCGCCGTACATCGCGTCTGTGGGCGCCCCTATTTTCCCGGGCTGGATTTGAACCTTCACCACGAACTGCCGCGAGGAGTTGTTCGTGTGACTCAACTCTTTCTTCGCCGTGCCGTTGATATCGCCGGTTTGATAGTTAATCGCGGTCGCGGTCATGCCTTTCATTTCAAGCGAGTTGTTCACTTTGTCCAGCGCTTCCATGTCCACCCGCACGTGCGTCGCCGCTTTGGCTTTACACAAAGGTTTGTGTTTCTTCCAATCGTTCGTGCTGCAGGTTTTGCCGCAGTACGAAACGCAGTAACACCCCTTGCAGTGCTTAAGCTTGTTGTCTTTCCCTCCCGGGGCTTTGCCGCACCCGGCGCACTGCATCGCGGCGCGCGAGCCGTACTCGACTTTCTCCAAATTCCCAGGTTTCACCATGATGGACTCCGACGGCGCGCCAAAAGATTGCGCCAAGCAAACTTCGTACCGCCCGCGCGTCGGGTGGAACCGGACGCAGTCGCCCACTCTTCCGTTCAGCTCGGGTCGTCCTTGAAGGTTAACCAACCTGACCTTACCCCCCCCCAGGGCTTCCGCTAAAAGCAACCTCCGCGGGTGTATGGACACGGTCCGCGGCGTCGCCGTGCCGTCGTCGTCCACGTCGACTTCGTACTTCCCCTTTTCAATCGCCAGTTTTTTCACCACCCCGAACTTCCCGTTCAACGCGGAAGCGGCGCCGTCCGGTATTCCGCGAAAAACCACCCGTTTTCCCGTGATCCCCCCTTCCTTCCACACCGGTAACGAAAACAACTCCCGCATCTGAACAACATCAGGACCGCCCATCATCCCGGCGCCGTGCACGTACTCCAACGCGCTGCCCACGCGTTCCGGGCCGACCCCCAAACGCGGGTCGCCGCCAAACTCCATCAGCGCGGTGACGCACGGAAGGTGGCCGGACATCGCGGCGGCGGTGAGCGGGCTTTGTCCTATTCGCGTACCCAGGTTAGCGTCGGCGCCGTGCGCGCCGAGCTCGGCGGCTATTTTCCACACGTTCGGGGCCATGTCGAACCCGCTGAGACACGTGATGAGGGGCGTGAACCCCGCCAGCTCCTTGGCGTTGACGTTGGCGCCCGATTTTATCAGCAGCTTTGTGATTTGCGCGAAAGGCGTTTTCGCGCCCTCCGCCGAGTTACCAGCCGCCCGCGCGCCGTAAATAACCGCCATCAACGGCGTCAACCGCAACTGCGTTTGTCGTTTGTCAAGAAGGTTCGTGAGTTTCGTCGGCGACGGGTCTCTTCGCGCTTTTTCTATTCTCGACCCCACCTCGGCGTCGTCCCCGAACCAGCAGCTCATCCAGAACTGCATGTCGCTGTCCATGTTCCCCCGGCTCACCGCGCCCACCATCCCCTGCGCGATGTGCTCCGTGACCTGCGCGTTCAAGTCGCACCAAGCGCCTTTCAGCTCCAGCTGTTTCCGAATGCAACGAATGAAACTCTGGTCCCCGTCGCCGTACACATCCCGGGTGTTCAACTCCACGTCGCACGTGTTCCTAATCGCGGACTGCACCTCCGCGATTCTCGCTGGGGTTGATTGATCACCCACGACGGGGGCGAACTCGCCTCGGAGCATCGCCTCCACGTGATCCAGGGCCGGGTCTCCCTGCGTGCGGGTAGGGTTGCTTCCGCCGGACGCACGGGGGCGCTGCTCGGGGCGATTGCGGACCATAGGGAAATGAGCACGACGTGTGTGCGAAAGACGCGCTTGGAGTTGACGACGACGCCAACAACGGAGCGAAGGCGCGCGCCTGGGCTCGGAACACGCGGCGCCCGGGGGAAGGGCGGCACGCGCGCTTCGGTGTGTTAGACGAAGGGTCAGTGTCGTGGCTCGTCAATAATTCGCGAGTCCCGACGAAATTTTGCAGCTGCAGACGTGCGCAGAGAGTCCGATTAGGCCTCGCGCCCACTCCGAAACGGCGCGCGGGCGTTCGTGGCCCTATGGTTTCCCCGGCGTCGGGTTCGGGAACGGGAGGTGTCATTCGCGTTCGTGTTGAGGAGTACGAGCGGCTGATGGGGGGCATGTTGGCAGAAGCGGAACTTCGGGTCGCCGAGGCGGACGAGGCGAAGGATTTCGTTTTGAGGGAGTTGGATTTGCTTCGGGTCGCGCTTGAGGACGCTGAACAAAGAGCGTACACCGCGGAGGGGGCGTTTGCGAGGTGGAAAGACTCGTTAGTGGACGCCGCCGCGGATGAACTGGCGGTGGTGACTGAAAAGTGCAAAGCGTTAGAAGTGGTATGGGCAAACAGTCTGATGGAGAAGGATTGCGAAATCGAGTCTCGAAACAAAACCATCGAATCGTTGTTGGTACGTTTCGATGGAACCCAGGGTCGGGACCGTTCTGAAGGGAGCAGAACTGCAACCGAAACCCCGCCCGCGTGCACGACCACGGGACGGGTCGATCGAGACGATTCATACCTAGCATATCCGCATCCCGGTGAGTTCACCGGAGTTCCATCTGGAAACTCCGAATTGAATTCCATTGACCACGTGGTATCGCCGGCGCGACCGAAACATCGGCGCACGCATTCGCGCTCCGCGAGCGCCGCGCCCGTCGCGGAATCCCCCGCGGCGGATTCATACGAACCATTCGTGATTGCCAAAAATAAAGAAGAAGCTGCGGAACAAATGCGCTTGGCGACGCAAGCGGGGTTGGACATGGAACCTGGAGGGGGGAAAGCACAAGGGGCTTGCGGGGAAATACAGAGCGGCGGTACGGCGGATGCGCGGAAGCAAGAATCGTCGTGGTTTTGGCCGTTCGCGTAGAATCTGTTTATTATTTATTTCAGTCATAGCTTGCGTCCAGTGGTGCCGACTGTTCTGTTGTGCACCACCGCGTGGTCTAAGCAAGAATCGTCGTGGTTTTGGCCGTTCGCGTAGAATCTGTTTATTATTTATTTCAGTCATAGCTTGCGTCCAGTGGTGCCGACTGTTCTGTTGTGCACCACCGCGTGGTCTTTGCAACCGTGTTTCGTGAAATACACGTGAAACTCGTGTATCCGCAAGGTATGCTTCCCTCGCGGCGGAAAAGCCAAAAAGTTAGTTTGGGCTTTAGGCCAAAACAATTGTTTCGTCATTCTTTTGGCAAATCCTGCGAACCGACTTTCACATTCGTCTGCGCGCCCTGCTCCATCGACGTCATCCCCATGGCGGACGCGTGGGAGCGCGGCGACGGCCGCGTGGGTCGCGCGGGCGCGGATGCCGGCGCGTCCCCCGGAGTAGGGCCGTCGTCCACCCCTGAGGCGCGCGTTTCGGAGTCTGAAAAAATCGCAAATCTCAGGCTCAATCCTCTCAGAAGCCCCGAATCCTCAAGCCCCGGCCTCGCCGCGCACGTCCAGAGCCTGGGTTGGGAAAACAGGGAGTTCAGCGACGTTACGGTTACGGTGTTCGACAAGCAGTACCCGCTGCACCGCTTGGTGCTGTCGCGCTCGAGTTACTTCAGCGCGTTGATGCGGGGCCCGTGGGCGGATGCTTTGTCCCAAAACATAACTCTGTCCTTCGACGATTCGTTCGTCACCGTCCACGCGGTGGAGACGTGTCTTGCTTTTCTGTACGACAAGCCTCCCGATTTCGCGACCGCGACTGCGGTTGACGAGTGGTACCCCCTACGGGTCTTAGCCGCGTCCACGTTTCTTGATTTAACCGCGCTCGCGAAGTCGTGTTGCGATTTCGTGATAGCGTCGATTGGTTTAAAAAACGTGTTGAGGTTACAAAACGTGTTGGACGAGCGCGAGTGGGGCGGCGACGGCGAACGAGTTAAAATCGCGGCCTGGGGTTTGTTAACGCAACACGCCTCACTTGAGCTGAAAAATAACCTGCATGGTCTGAACCCCAACGCCCTGAACAAACTGTTGACCTGCGACGAGCTTTGGGTTTCGGGGGAGCCGGAGCGGTTCGCGCTGGTGCGGAGAGTCGCGGCGGCGCAAGCGGAAATGACTGCTTCGTCGTCGGGTAACTGTAGTGCTGATGCGGAGCTCTCGGCTGCGGAAATCACCAAGCTCGTGTTGGATGATGTCGTCTCCGCGGTGACACAGGACGAACAATCAAACGAGAAAAAAACACAAAACAGGCGTCGTCTCGACGACTTCCGCGTCCTCGCCTCCGCCGCGGCGTTCGCGGACGGGATAAGGTACCAGCACGTTTCCTTCGACAACTTGCGGTGCATGCGGGATCTGCTTCTGCGTGACGAAAAGGACGTACGCGCGGCGGCGTTCAGACGCATGGCGCGAGGCGAAAATGACGCGCCATGCGTTGACAAGCTTGCCGACGAAGAGCATCAGACTCGTGAGATATTTTCCCTGGAAGCCACGCGCGCTTTGCTTGATTCGACGCCTACGCGTTTAGCGGTGGAGGGGTTTTGGCTGCAAACCGCGCTTAAATCGCGAATCACGTCAAGTAATGACACCAAGTGGCAAACCGGCATGGACACCCCGTTCCGTTTCGGGGTTTCCTTCCCGGATGTCGCAAACTTAAAAGACGGACAAGGCGCCAAGCACTCGCGCGAGGCGTTTTACGCGGGGAGCTTTTGGAAAATATCGGTGCAGGCGTTTTCGGACGAAGGTAAGTATTTTCCAATCACCACATTCCGCCTCCCTGATTGCCCATACGAGACTGACACTTTCTTTTTCATCGTATCAGACCCGAAAGGCCGGCGAACGCTTGGTTTGTTTCTGCACCGAAGGCCCGCGGTGGATGACACGCCTGTCGTTTCCGCTGGATTTCGGTCATCGACCGCGCGGTCCAGCGCACAGGACGCGCTGGACGGCTTGACGGAGACACACGACGACGAGGACGGAATCGCGACAATAGACGCCGAGGCGCAACCGGCGAGCGCGAACCGACAAAACTCCCTGTGGATTAGAGAGCCCGACTCGCGACGTCGCGGATCCGACCCTCAACCAAAAAGCACGGCGAATCACGGCAACTCAAACGAAAGAGAAAGTCACGAACAGCGGTTAGGGGTGTCGCATTTCATCGACCACAGGGACGTGGTTGACGTGCGGTACGAGTTGCTTTGTCCGTCGCGACACGAAATCGTGCGGCTCGGGAGCCTGGAGTCCACCGCCAAGCCCACGACGTTACCGCGTGCACCAAAGGGATGGGGCTGGCGCACGGCGCTGTTGCACGAGGACTTGGTCAACATGTGCGACGAAAACGGGGCGCTGCGCGTCGTCGCGGCGATCGTGGTGGACGTCGCGACGCGGGGGTACAACGAATCATTTATAGCCGCTGAGAAAATGTTAATGGACGCGTTCCACGGCAGGTACGGCGGTGTCGTGGATCGCGACGCGGCGTCGCGGCTGCGGGACGACTACGCCGGGTTTTCCAATGAACTCGCAGAGACGCTTGACCTCCCCGGGGACCCGCATACCGGGTTGCGGTACTGGTGAAACGAATTGAGAATAGCAAGTTGGAATACATAACAACCCGGTCGGGTTAAGCCCTAAACCCAAACCGCCAGCGCTATCGCACGTCCGGTGCGAAGGCGACTGACTTTTTCTTTTTGAGCGGCGGGACGGTTGCGTTTTGAGGTGACCCCGTTTCCGTTGCAGCGATCTTGTCAACGGCGTCGGTTACGAGACCGCGAACAACGGAGCTGTCGCTCTTCGTGAACCTAGTTTCTGTTCCAGTAACCTTGTCAATAGCGTCGCCCACGATACCGCGAACAACGGAGCTGTCGCTCTTCGTGAACACCGCCTTTGTTCCAGCAACCTTTTCGATGGCGTCGGTCACGATGCCGCGAACAACGGAGCTGTCGCTCTTCGTGAACCTAACCTCTGTTCCAGCAACCTTGTCAATAGCGTCGCCCACGAGACCTCGAACAACGGAGCTATCGCTCCGCTTCATGGCGTCACCCGCCGCGGCGCGCTGGACCGCGGCGGCGACGAGGATCGTGACCGGTTCTTCGCCCGGTTCTTCGATTTCCGTCTCTGTTCCAAAAGCATCGAAAGCATCCCCACCACCAACCCCATACCCCAACTCACCCTCCTCCTCCGACATCTCCATCGACGCGTCAACCGCCGCGTCCACCACGTCATCCACGACTTTGGCGGATCCGGGGGACAGCGTGTTGTTTTTTTCGGGTACGCGGGGCGGCACGAAAACAGGTTCTCCCGGGGAATCGATTTGGGTAATCGTTTCGTCCGTCTCCTCCGGAAAGGCGCCCGACTCGAAATCCGCGGCGCCGTCCGCGGCAGACTCCGCGTCGCTCGTGCGCTCTTGAGTCGTTAGACCGTCATGCGGGACAAATTCTTTTTTTTCGGCGTCATCGCTCGTCGTCCCGGTCGCTTCGCAAAGGTCAACCCTTTCGGAAGTCGTGGTCGACGTTCGCGAGACGACGTTTTCCTTCTCCGCGAGTGGTTTTTCCCTCGTCTCGCGGTTCGTTTTCGGTTTCGACGGCGTTTCTTTCGAGACGAAGACGTCTCTTTCGTTTTTCTTACTCGCATGAGCCCCCACTTTGCCCGCGCCTTCTCCCACTAAAACCGCCTTCGCGCGAAGCGCCGGTCTTCTTCCGGCGTGCGAGGCATCCGCGCAGGTCGTCGTGTCTGGAGAAACGTGGCGTTTCTCCGCGGCCGCGACGGGTTTTGGCGACTGGGAACCCTTTTTAAGCGACTCCCGAACCGAAACCTTTTTCGCGACCGCCAACCGCGTTCGGTTCTGTCTCGAAACGACTTCGTGTACAGTTCCAGACTCCGTCTCCGTGAGTTTGTTCCCGTCCATCTGCACGTCCGTCACCGTGACGCACTTTTTCTCAAACGAGGCCCTCAATTTTTTCATGCCCTCCGGCCCGATCGCGTTGTGTCGCAAATCAATCGAAACTAACCCCAGGGAGAAGTCCAAACCCCGTTCACTCAACTCAAACGCGCCTTTGTCGCCCAGGGAGTTTCGAGCCAGGCCCAGCTTTTTCAGGGAGCGACAGTTTTTCAGCAAATCGCCCACCCACTTAGCCCCCTCCGCGCGTAGCCGGCACCCGCCGAGTTCCAAGGTCTCGAGACATGTACTTCCTCCCGCGTCTGACAAAGCAACGCACAGGGATTTGACGCCTTCCGGGCCGATCGCGGCTTTGGCAAGATCCAGAACTTTAAGCGTTTGCGATCCGCCCACCGCCGGCGCGAGCGATTTCGCGGACGCCGCTGTGAGGTTCGCGTTCCCCGCCAAGCGAAGCACCTGCAGGGGCGCGGCGGTGGCTCTGACCGCGGTCGCGACGGCGGCGACCCCACGGTCGCCGATACGGTTGCCATCCAGCTGGATTTCGGTTAAACACGCGTGGTCGCGAATGGACGGCGCCAGCCGCACCGCGCCGTCCGCGCCGATTTCGTTCCGCGAAAGCCCCAGCCGTTTCAGCTTGGTGCACTTTTTCAGCGCCGAAACAACAAAGGGGCAACACCTGTCGCCGCCCGCGTTGCCGCCGATATCCAGCGTTTTCAACGAATTCGGCACGTTCACCAGCACCGACTCCAAGCCGTGTCCGCCCAGTTCCGAGTTCGTCACGGATAACACCGTCAACGTGGAAAACACGGCGCACGAGGACAGAAGTTCCGCCAAGACGTCCCCTCCCTCGCCGCCCAAGCAGGCGCCGTTGAGACACAGGTTTTTGATTCGCCAATCGGTTTTTTGGTGTCGTTCCATCGCAAGCGCCAGCGCGACCGCGCCTGGCACACCAAACGCGGCGAACTTGGGAGGGGTAAGGTCAACCGTGTCACTCCCCGTGTCGAACTGGGAAGGCACGCCGTTGACCGCGGGGTAATTTCTTTCCGCTTGCGATTGGTCGTTTTCGTTTTCGTTTTCGGTTTCGAAACCGCCAATCGCGACGAGCGTCGCGCGAACCGTGCGCGCCGGGACCCACGGCGGAAGTTGGACTGACGTGACTGTGACGCCGCACGTCTCCAAACAACCAGCTAAGGCTTGCAGCTCACAAGGACCAAGGCCGAAATCGCACCTCTCCGCGGCAGACCCTGGTTCGAACAGAGTCAGGTCGAGGTGAAACTGTTTTGAGGAAACGTTTTGTGTTTTTCCGGAAACGTCTTTTGTCCTTCGCCGCGCGTCCCTAATCGCGCCGACTGGCACAAACGCGCCTCCGAAGGTTAGCGTCAAAACGCGCGAGTTGTCGCCGCAACACGCTTGCGCCACGTTTTTCGCCACCGACGGGTCGATATTTCCGCCAACCTTTACGGTCAGTACGTCCAACGGCGAGTTCAGGGAAAGCGCGTTCGCGAGTGTTTGGTACACTAAATTAGCGTTTCCGTCAAAAACGTCGTTCGTGTCTTTGCGTTTAAACGCCGCCGGGTCGAACCGAAGCGCCGTGGCGCCAGCAAGTCCCACGAAGTCAGGCGCTTTCGCGTCGCTCGCCATTAACTGCAGCGTGTGCTGCGACATCGCGCTGAGGAAATAGTCAGGCACGCCGAGGTGTGTTACTTTCGCGATTGTATCGACAGCGGCTTGCACGGCACCGGCGGCGTGCGCGATGAACCGCGCGTGCGGGGAGAGCGCGCGCCACTTCGTTTCGGCTTGCCCTAAGTGTTCCGTGTCGCACAACACGTAAACGCGTCGTCCCATTGTTACCGCCGCCGAAAGTTCTGTGGCCACACCGTCGTCTTGCCTGGTCACTTGCGAATCAAGCAACACGAACGCCTCTGCGGATTGCGCGCGCCCGGGCGACGCGTCCGCCCCGGGCGGTCGGTGCGAAACCGAGTACCCAGCCTGTTCCAGCGCGACTCGCGTTTCGGCTGTGGCGAAGAAGTCGGACCCGGCCGCGACGAATACCCGAGCCGCAATTCTGAAGGGTTTCAAACAAAGCGGCGCGTTTTGGTACTCAGTCTTGGCGAGTTCACTCTCCAACTCCGCGGCTTTCCGCCTTACCCGTTTCGCGTCCGAAATCGCGGTCGCCGCGGCGGCGGTTTCGAAAGCAAGCTGTTCCGCGGCGTACCGCATCGCCTCCGTTCTCGCCGCCGCTATTTCGGGATCCAGAATGAATGACGACGCGAATGACGCGCTTTTCGGTTTCTTGATGAGCGCTCGGCCCGCGGAAGAAGGCTCTCGTCGCGTTTGACGAGAATAAGAAACCTCGCCGGCGGCGGCAACCGCGGCTTGCGTAGCGTTGCACACGTCCAACTCGAGCCCGGCTCGCATCGCAGCCGCCTCCCCTGTTTTGCGGCGCACGGCGGCGAGTTTCCGCTCAGACGTTTCCGCCGCGGTGGCGCGTCGTTCTGCGCCGGCGGCTCTTGACTCGGCATCCTCGGTTTGTCGCACAGCTTGCGTCGTGCGCGCATCCGCCCGCACAATCTCAGCACGCGCCTCCTTCAAATTCACCTCGGTGGCTTCTAAACGTGATGTCAGTTCATCATGAGCGTTCCTCGAGTCCCGCTCCGCCCGCTCCAGCTGTCTGCGCAGCGACGCTATCGCGCCGTTCGCCTTACCCGCTTCCGTTGCCGCGCTCGCTCGAACCTCCTCCAGCGCCGCGCGTACTTTTCGGGACTCCTCCGCGACGCTCGCGGAGGCCATTCGCGCCGCCTCAACGTTCGCCTCCGCGTCCTGTTTCGCCTCACACAACTCGGCATCGCATCGCACGCGCAACGCATCAATCTCCCCTTTCGTCGCCGCGAGGTCAAGAGTAAGCCGCGCCGCGCTCGCCAACGCGTCGCGCGCCGAAGAGTCGCTTCGCTCCAAGTCAATCGCGTGCCGTTCCCTCTCTTCGAAAAGCGCCATGGCTTGCGACGCGGCTTCCCTGCGCATATGCACCAGCTCTTCCTGGGCCAAACAGGCGTCTCTTTCGGCGGTTTTCCGCGCTTGGAGCATACCCTGGAACCCTCCTTCCGGTTCGTACAACCTCCAATCAGGCTGCGTGCGGGTTTGCACGACATTCGCGACGGCGGCGGCGACGGTCATCGCGACGGCGACGTCGTCGTCCGCGACTGGGTTTTCGTGCGTGACAATCGGCTGCCGCAGGTCATCCGCGGCACCGCTCGCCCCCCCCCCGGGCATTCGGTTCGCGGCTTGTTTCGTTTCGAGAAGTTCCCGGGCGCGGTTTTTCAAGTCAGGTTCTTCTTCCGCGGCGCCCCCCTCGTCGTCTCCCTCGTTTTCCTTCAAACCCGCCAAAGCGCCTTTGTTGTTACTCGCAACGTTCGCACCTAACCCATCTTCGTCTTCCATCGCCCTAAGAAGCGCGAGTTTCATAGCCTTCGCGAGTTCCAATTTTTCCCGTTCCGCCGCGCGCTTTTCCCGCGCCGCCGTCTCCGCGTCCTCCGCCGCGAGTTGCCGTTTCGACTCTTCCCACGCCGCGATTCCTCGCACCGTATCCGACCCTGCCACGGAGACGTCCGGTCGCGGTAACGGCGGTTTCCTACGCGCATTCCCAGCGGCTTCATCCGCCAACAGCTTCGCTTCCAACGCCGCCTCCAACTCGAGGGCTTGCTTCGCCAGAATCTGTGTCCGCGTCGGCGGCGGTTTGAACGTTCTTTTCGGGTGTAACACGTACGGGTCGAACCGGCTTTCGACGAAATCAGGCCCGCCGTCGCCGCCGCCGTCCGTCACGTCCCGGTGCAGCTCGTCAAGCGCGCGTAGCTTGGCTTCGGTTTCTTTGGCTTGTTTTTCCGCCTTTTTGGTCTCCAAAGCTTCAAGCTTCGCGCGCATAGCCCGCGACTCGGCAGGCGTAGGTTTCGGGAACAAGTGCGACGGCGAATCCGGGATGCTGCTCATGGATGGTTCCTCCGTCAGCGTGCTCGGGAAGCCGGTCGGGTTACCGTCCTCGTCTAAATCCAAACTCACGCGTAACGCCGGCGATGGGCGGTCCGCGCACACCTCCGCGTCGTGGCCTGAATTGCCGCACAAACCGCACACCGCGCCTTCCCGGCCAAGGGGAAGCCCGTCCCGGTGCCCATCCCGGCCGGGCGCAACCGCGGGCATGCGCGCTTCGAACGGCTGCGAACGCTGCTGCGCCAAATTCGCCGCGGTGAGCTCGCGTTGCGGCGGGGGGTCGCGACGCCGCCGACCCAAACCGGGAGGCGCGGTGGAGAACGACATCACGCCCCGCCGCACGCAAGCCACGCGGGGCGGAGTGCCCCGCGAGCGAGCGAAGGTTCGTCCGAGAAAAAACGGCACTCTCGGGATGTCCAAACAAAAAACGTTCCGCCACGCGTTGGTGTTGACCTTCCTTCCCTCGCCGGTCTCCGACCAGCGACGCTCCGACCACACCGCGCTGCGGGTTTGCGATTCGGCGCCCGCGGGTATGACGGGGACGTCGCGAACAGGAGAGACTTCGCGTCGAGAGGACGACCGAGTCAGTCGCCAACATGGGCAAACGCAAAAAGCCGTTGCTTAACGGCCAAATTTTCTGGCGGAAAACCATTCATCGCGTTTCTCAAGTCGATTTTGAAATGAGCTTCTACTTTTCAGGATGGTCCGCCGCGAAGGGCGAGGATTAGGCCAGTGCCAAACTCGCGCGGCAGAGCGACACAGGTGGAGAGCAACACGAATCAAGTTTTGGGGCATAGCTATATGAAGAACAACAATTCATTTCAAACGCAAAGCGACGCGCTATTCGCCTCCGGCCGTATCGACCGCGCCAAAAAATGTCGACGCACCACCACCCTTCGGCGCGTCATCGCGAAGCGCTTATATGCGCGCCATGACCCTCTTCGCGGCTTCGATGGTGAAGTCGATGTCCTCTTTGGTGTGCTTAAGACCGGTGAAGCCGGCTTCGTACTGCGAAGGGGCGAGGTACACGCCCTCTTCAAGCATGCCGCGGTGCCACCTGGCGAACTTGTCGGTGTCGGATTCGGTGGCGTCCGCGAAGTTGCGCACGGGGCCTTCGCAGAAAAACAGGCCGAACATGCCTCGGATGGAGCCGCCGCACACGGCGTGGCCGTTGTCCTTGCCCGCCTGCAAAATTCCCGCGATTAAACGCGAAGTGGTTTCCTCCATGTACTCGTACGCGCCTGGTTGTAAAAAAAGAAAGTGTCAGTCTCGTATGGGCAATCAGGGAGGCGGAATGTGGTGATTGGGAAAGGCCCTTACCGTCTTCGGCGAGGATGTTCAGGGTTTCGATACCCGCGACCATCGCGAGGGGGTTTCCGGAAAGCGTCCCCGCTTGGTACATGGGCCCGGCGGGGGCGACGATTTCCATGATCTCGCGCCGACCACCGTACGCGCCCACGGGAAGCCCACCGCCGATGACCTTGCCCATCGTGGTGAGGTCGGGGGTGACCCCCCAGTATTCCTGCGCGCACCCTTTGCTGATCCTGAACCCGGTCATGACTTCGTCGAACGTTAAAAGCGCGCCCTCCGCAGTGGTGATTTCCCGCAGGCCTTCCAGGAAGGACTTGTCGGGGACGATGAAACCGGAGTTGCCCACGACGGGCTCCAAAATGACCCCAGCGATTTCGCCTTTGTTTTCGGCGAAGATCCGTTTCACCGCTTCCAGGTCGTTGTAGGGCGCGCACAGCGTGGTGTTGGTGGCGCCATCCGGTACGCCGGGGGAGTCGGGGAGCCCGAGGGTCGCGACGCCGGACCCGGCTTGCACCAGGAACGGATCCGCGTGGCCGTGGTAGCACCCTTCGAACTTGATGATCTTGGTGCGGCCGGTGTGCGCGCGCATGACCCTCAGGACGGAGAGACAGGCCTCCGTGCCGCTGTTGCAGAAGCGCACCATCTCCACGCTCGGCACGCGGTCGATGACCATCTGCCCGAGCACGTTCTCCAGTTCGCAAGGCGCGCCGAAGGAGGTGCCTTTGTCGATCTGTTCCTTGAGTTTCGCGTTTACCCGGTCGTTGGCGTGGCCGCAAATAGCGGGACCCCAGGACCCGACGTAATCCACGTACTTGTTCCCGTCAACGTCCCACGCGTACGCATCTTTGACGCGGTCGAAAACGATGGGGCCGCCGCCCACCGACTTGAACGCGCGCACGGGCGAGTTCACGCCGCCGGGAAGGATATCAAGCGCAGCCTTGAAGATCTGTGGCAGGGTGGTGGGGATGGTTGGAAAGGAGGGGCGGGTGGTCAGGGGATGAGGGAAACAAACGATTAATGGATGGAGTGGAGTCATCACTCGCAAACAGTCTCGAAGGTTCAGTTTGATTGCCGAACGATTGCCAAAAAACAAACGCCGTGTGAACCGTCGTCGGATTCTGTCTCGGGTTTTGATGGGGGCATCGCGCGGAGTCCCAGGGGTCACGGATTGGGCTCGTCTCCCCTGGCTCGGCGCGGCGACGGCGTTGTCGCGATGTGGTTGGATCGGCAACGGAATGCGCGCGCGTGACGCGCGTGGTGTTGCCTGGCCCGCGGGTCACACCCCCCTCGAGGGTCGTGGCTCTGGCTCTGTTGTCGATATCCACGCGAGATATGCCGAGACGGAAATGCCGAAACTCATCGCGTCGGCGCCACGGGGTGACGCGCGGTGCGAGCGTGAAAGCGGTGTTTTGTTTGGATGTCGCACTCCCACAGACTTGCAGAGAAGAAATGCGTGTCTAAAAACGTACCGCGTCGGACTTGGTGGTGTTCAACTTGGCCGGCGCCTTGATGGCTTCAGCAACGATGTCGCGACGCACGACGCGAAGTGAGTTCCCGCGAGCGCCTCGGCGAAGGGCCGCGGCGGGGCGCACGTGGGAGGGCGCCACGGCGAAGTTAGCGGACATGGCGGACATGTTCACGAAGAAGTCGTTTGACTAAGCACGATGTGCTCGTGAACGTCGTAGTGAGGTCGACGCGGCGGGAACGGCGGGTGTCGCGCTCTCACATCGGCACCTTCCTTTTTTTGGAGATCGTCTGTTGGATTTATGATTGATCCTCGGGTTCAGCCAATCAAACGCACGACAGGTGGACAACGCTCCACGGTCTAATGCCGAGTTAATAATTGCGCTCACGAGCCTCTCCCCCTACGATGCCGCGAGCCACCGAGCCTGCCAGCAGCGCCGGCCGAGAAAAATTAATGAAACAGCTCACAAGCAGCTTCAAACACCTACCATCCGCAAAGTCTGCGCCGCACCTCTCCGACGCCACTCCCACCATGGCCACTGCCTCTGCTGCCGCCGCTTCCGCGGTTCCCCGCGTGATGCGCACCGGTACGTCCCCTGACGCGATGGTGTCCTTTCAAGCCTATCGCGCGAGGCACCAGGCACGCACGAGGCGCTCCCCAAAAAACCCAAACCGCCGCCGCGCGCGATCGGTGGTTCCGTCCGCGGTGGTGTCGTGTGATGCACACACGCGGGCGCACCGCGAATCACGGCACACGGCGCAGACGCACAGAGTCACACAGCTTCCGGTTGCAACACCCGTCGCCTTTACCCCAGCCCACGCTTCGCACACCCACTGACCAAGACTCATCATCTTTTACATTTGAAATCTCATCTCTCGTGCTGCCAAAACAAAACGCACTCAAAATCGTTCAATCAAACCAGGCGCTCGTGTATCGTCGCGCGCTCCCTGCGTTCGCCGCGGCGCCTCTGTCATCGCCAGCGCGAAGGCGTCTCCCAGCAAGTACCAGTCCCCGAACGGCGCCAAGCCGCGGGCTTTGATTTCCGTTTCCGACAAATCCGGCATGACGGATTTGGCGTCCGGGTTAGCCAAGTTGGGGTACGAAGTCATCAGCACCGGCGGCAGCGCGTCCGCGATTGCGAGCGCGGGCGTGGAGGTGACGCCCGTTGACGAAATCACGGACTTCCCCGAAATGCTCGACGGACGGGTGAAGACCCTGCACCCTGGTGTGCACGGCGGGATTCTCGCCAGACGAGACGTGCCGTCGCACGTCGAGTCGGTGACGAAACACGGCATCGGATACATCGACGTCGTGGCGGTGAATTTGTACCCGTTTCGGGAAACCGTAGCGAGCGGCGCGGACTTCGCGGCGTGCGTGGAGAACATCGACATCGGGGGCCCGGCGATGATCCGGGCGGCGGCGAAGAACCACCCGTTCGTGTACGTGCTGGTGGACTCGGCGGACTACGCGCCGCTTCTTGAGCACCTGGGTAAGACGCACAGCGACGCGGAGGACATGAGCATGCGCAAAATGCTCGCGTGGAAAGCGTACCAGCACTGCGCGTCCTACGACTCCGTGGTTGCGGAGTACCTGTGGGACTCAATCGGGGAAGGCGCGCCCGCGCCTGAAAGGTCCGTCCCGATGACCCTGATGGACACCCTGCGGTACGGCGAGAACCCGCACCAGGCCGCGGCGGTGTACGCGGACGCGTCCCTCGCGGAATCCTCGGGCGCTGGTGTCGGCAGAGCCACGCTGCACCACGGCAAGGAGATGTCTTACAACAACTACCTGGACGCGGAAGCGGCGTACTCGTGCGTCAGCGACTTCCCAAGCGACGACCACTCCTGCGTCGTGGTGAAGCACACCAACCCGTGCGGCGTGGCGTCCGCGTCGGGGTGCGACGGGGATGTTCTGGAGGCGTACCGCCAGGCCGTCAGGGCGGATCCCATCAGCGCGTTTGGCGGCATCGTCGCGTTCAACTGCGAAGTCACCGCGGACATGGCGCGCGAGATTCGCGAGTTCAGGTCGCCCACGGACGACGAAACACGGATGTTTTACGAAATCGTCATCGCGCCGTCGTACTCCACCGAGGGCTTGGAAATACTGAAGGGGAAATCCAAGAACTTGCGGATCTTGGAAGCCAAGCCCCGGCTACCGTGCACCACGCTGCGGCAAGTCGGCGGCGGGTGGTTGCAGCAAGCCAGCGACTCCCTGCTCCCCGAGGAAATCAACTTTGAAGTCGTCTCGGAAACCCAACCTACCGCGGACCAAATGGAAGCCCTGAAGTTCGCGTGGCGGTGCGTGAAGCACACCAAGAGTAACGCTATTACGGTCGCAACGAAAGGCCGGCTGCTTGGGATGGGCAGCGGCCAGCCAAACCGGGTGAACTCGGTGCGCATCGCGCTTGAAAAAGCGGGCGACGAGGTGGCCGGATCCGTGTTGGCGTCGGATGCGTTTTTTCCCTTTGCGTGGGGCGACTCCGTGGAAATCGCGTGCCAAGCCGGAGTCAAAGCCATCGCGCACCCGGGCGGGTCCATGCGCGACCAGGAAGCCGTGGACGTGTGTAACAAATACGGCGTCGCGCTGGTCACCACGGGACACAGACACTTCCGGCATTAAACGTTTTGTTTGTTTTTCTTTTCGGGTGTAATAAAAAAATCGCGCCAACACGGCGCGCAGGTCGAGTTGACATTTTAAGGAAAGGTCTTGAGTTTTTCCGCGGTTGGGTTACAAAGTAAAGTCTACGCCCCTGTTGAAACCTCTTCCCCGTCTTCCTCATCCCTCTCCTGAAGCACACCCTGCTCCGAGTACCCGTCACCCTCCTCCTCGTAAAAATCGTCGCCGTCCTCGCCTTCGTCCAATTCGGAAAGCAACGTCGCGAGCATGGGCTCGACGTGCGACCGAATGGTCCTCGACGCCAACACGACGCGCGCGATTTCCCGCGCCTCGCCGCCACCCGTTTTTTGCGACGCAGACGAATCCCCCAGATTTCGCGTTTGCCGCAACAACGCGGTGACTGACTTTGCCACCGCGGCGACGACATCCGGTTCGCGCCCCGCGACTTTCCCCCCCGCGGCCGCGCCAGGGGCCCCCCCCCCCCCCAGGTCGCTTCTGAACGCCGCCGCGAGCGCACCGGAAAACAGCGCTTGTGACCTGCCGTCGAGGGATAAAACGGCTTTTCGTTTCAGCTCGGCGAGCGTGTCTTCGGGCAAATCCTGAGCCACTTGAAGCAAAACGTCGCAGTACTTGGAACAGGAATCGGTGATGGCGCGTCGCACGAGTCGAACGGACGCGCCTCGCGGATCGAGGGGCGGCTCGGGAGACGGCGGCGCACGCGCGGGGGCACTCCCGGATGACTTCACGGGTGACCCTCGTGACCCGAGGGAGAGTCTTGACGCGCCGGACTTGCCTGGGCTTGACCCCGCATCCCCAGCCTCGGCTCCGCGATTAGGCACGACTGAAATATCTCGTGAAGCGAACACCGCTTCTTCTCTCCGCGCGCGGTCCCGTCGAGCACTTTGCTGCTGCTCATAAAGCACGTCTTCGTCAGGGTCTGGGTCTTCGTTGTCGTCGTCTTCGTACGCGCCGGCGTGTTCCTTGAAGCTCGCGTCCGCGTCGTTAAACCCGAGCGAGTCGTCGTACGCGACGGAAAGCTCCGCGAGCTTTGAAGCGGCTTCGTCCTCACCGATTTCGCTCCCGTCCCGGTTCGGGCGCGTGTCCCGGTACGCGGAGAGCATCAGTTTCAGGTAGTAATACACGTCCATCGTGGCTTCATCAGGAACCTGGTTGGTTGGTGGTCCGCGCGAAAATGGTTGCTTTTTCATCCGGGCCTTTTCCGAAACCACCCGCGCCCGGTTTTCGCGAATCGCGGCGCGCCGTTCCGAAAAGTACTCGCCAATGAGCTGCACGACGGCTTGGTAAAGCATCCCCCGTCCTCCATCGCCGTTGCCGAACACTAAACGCGTGACATGCCCCGCGCTTTGTTCGTCCAGGGTAAGCGCGTACGTTTTGGAGACCGTGGTGACGGCGAGGACGAATCGTCGCCCGACGTCGTTGGGGCCCGACGTCGCCGGTTTCACCCGTTTGGCGCACTCCATCAGCACCGTTCGCCGGCAGTACAGAAAAAATAACAGCTCTTCGTCGTCGTACCCGCGGTTGCAAAAAGCGCAAAACACATCAACCGAAGCGTGCGACCCCGCGCTCCTCGCAGCCTCCGCGTTGCACATCACCTCCCACGCCGCCTTCTCGGCCAACGCCTTGACGCCGTAGGTGCGGCCGCACCAGTTTTTCACGAACTCGGGAAACGGCCGAGCGCGAACGAATCCGTCGTCCAGCTCATCCTCATCCGCACCCGCCATGGCTTCCAGCTCACACACGTCGTGCGCATACCTCGCGTCGTAAATGTCCTCGATCTGCTTCAAAAGCCAGGGCAAAGGGTGTTGCCGCGCGGCGCGCGCGGACTCGACGCTTAAATCCGCCCAATACGGGTACCGCGACCGAACCGCATCGACCAATGGCGCGGGAGGCGCGGGGTGGGTGTGTGCTGCGGCGTGCGAGGCACGCGGCCGAGGGTTGGGGGGGGAGCCTTTCGAGCCTATGACCAAAACGAAAGATTGGGAAATGGTTGGTATCAGGTGAGTCACACGTCGGTCGTCCGGGTAGGCGCCGTTCGATCGAACGCCGATTCCCAGATTCGCCGTTGAGGCAATGCAAGAAACGCGACCGTGGAGACGTCGATGGTCGGGGAACACGCGACGCAGTGTATCTGTGCTTGTACACTCGACATGTTCGCACCTGGGGGTATGCGCGGGCCTATCATCGTGACCTCTGCTCGTCACGACGCGCGCCTAGCGCGGTCGTGTAGTGTGGCATTTAAGACAGCAATTCACTACTTGAAGAATAATACCTTAGAAGGTACCTCGGACGACACGCAAAACGCGCCAAAAGTTAGAATTCACCACCTTATCGCCGTCTCCACCCTCCAGCGCGCCACTTCCGCGCGCGTCTCCCTCTACGCGCTTCGTCTATCGACTCCGCACGCGTCGTGATCGGGATGTTGGCAACGACTGTCGCCGCACCGCTCGCGTTTCGCGCCAGAGTTACAGGCACTGGAAGGATCAAGTCTGACCGAATTCGTCGAGGAGCGTGCCGCGATCCAAAACACAGGCCCAACACACGCCAGGCCGCGCGCGCGGTCGCATCACCCGCTGAGGCTAAGATGGAATTGAAGAAGAAAGCAAAAGAGGAAACAAAGAAGGAAGTGACGAAGGAAGAGACGAAGAGTGAGACAACCGCAAAAGAGCCTCCTCCCCCACCCGCAGCTCCTGCGGGGTACGAGAAGGACATTCTAAAGCTTGAAAAAGCGGGCGTTGCGATTCACAAGTTCGGCACCGAGTACCTGGACGACGGCAAAAACAACGACGAGGTCCGCGAGCTGCAGCGTTTCCTGAAAGGCACGGGGCACTACGAGTACAGGGATGGGGTGACTGGGTATTTCGGACCGATGACGCAAACCGCGGTGAAGAAGTGGCAATCGAAGTACGGGCTCGCGCCAAGCGGGGGTTGGGGGATCCAGTCAAGAGCGACGTATTTACAAGTCAAGCACGCGGAGTTGAGAGCTATGCGGGATCCCGAAGCCGCTGCGAGTTGGTCCAAATCCGCGGTAGCCAACGGGCTGGTGAACAAAAACACGGGGTTACCGATCCCGCCGTCCATAGGAGACAGCCGCGCGGGCGAAGCGAAACCCGCGTGGGTCGCCTCGGCGAACACGGGGCACACGGGGTCTTCAACGCTGGCGGCGAAGTCGCACGCGGCCGGGATGGGAAACCTTCAGGCGTACGCCGTGGGTGCGGTATTAACTGCACTTGTGTTAGGAAGACTGTTCACCAGGGGCGACGCTAGCGACAAAGACGGCGACGGCGACGGTTGGAACGCGAGACGCGGCGATAATGAAAACGAAACCAACCTTCCGGGCTTTGCAGGCGACGGCGAAGTCGTTGACGTCCAGGCGTTGGACAAAGACGACGGGGATAAGCGGTAGACGGAGACGTGTAGTACTGCGATATTGGTAACGTCGTTTTTCAAATCACGTGCTATTCACGGTGGGCGATGCTAGGTTTTGGTTGTTTCAAAACTCGCCTAGTACCTCAACCGATGCGTTGCCCCCGATGTGCGAGTTGACTTCAAATCTGTACCGGGTTAGGGTTTAGGGTTTAGGGTTTAGGGTTTAGGGTTTAGGGTTTAGGGTTTAGGGTTTAGGGTTTAGGGTTTAGGGTTTAGGGTTTAGGGTTTAGGGTTTAGGGTTTAGGGTTTAGGGTT
>Ga0115003_10001070_pt1 | contig 24290 bp, 25 predicted proteins | sample ArcticOcean_MG_C_7_FD_88736 | JGI IMG/M metagenome (GOLD analysis project Ga0115003, IMG submission 88736) | Marine microbial communities from western Arctic Ocean - ArcticOcean_MG_CB11_88 | ecosystem: Environmental > Aquatic > Marine > Oceanic | place: Arctic Ocean: Canada Basin | collected... | reverse complement strand
ACCTGCTCAAGTGTTTCGTACATTTTGGTATATTTTTCTTTCTTCAATAGCTTCGCCACTTTAAACATATAATGTTTCATGGTTGGCACTCTAGAGTCTCCAGTTCTATAAACCCTATGACCAAATCCCATTACTACCTTCTTTTTAGCTAAAGCATTTTCTATCCATTTTTTTGCTTTTTCTGGTTTACCAATCGACTTCATCATATGCATTACAGCTTCATTTGCGCCACCGTGTAAAGGTCCTTTTAAAGATGCAATTGCGCCAGTAATAGCTCCGTGTAAATCAGATAAACTACTTGTAATCGTTCTTGCGGTAAAAGTTGAAACATTGAAACTATGTTCCGCATATAAGATTAAGGAAATATCAAAAGCTCTTACAATCTCTTTATCTGGCAGTTTATTAAACATCATTTTAAAAAAATTTTCAGAAAAAGATAATTTTTTATTTGGAGGTATTATTTTTTTCCCTTTTCTGGCTCTAAAGTACGCCGCGACAGCTGTTGGAGTTTGAGAAAAAATTTTTAGAGCTTTTCTCATATTAGCTTTAGGAGAATTATCCTTTGTATCTTTATCCTCTAATGCCATTAAACTTACGCAAGTTCTAATCACATCCATAGGGTGAGCATTTTTTGGCATTTGTTGAATATTTCTAACAATAGTTTTTGATAATTTCCTACTGGATCTCTCTTCTTTAATAAATTTTTTTAATTGTATTTTACTTGGAAGTTCACCATGTAAAACTAGATATGCCACTTCCTCAAAATCACATTTATCACAAAGATCTTGAACTTTATAACCTCTATAAGTCAGCGCGCTTAATTCAGGAACTACATGGGAGATAGTAGTTTCATCTACAACTATTCCTAAAAGACCTTTTTTAATTTCTTCACTCATTACTCATGTCCTTCGGTTGAAAAATCAGTTATTTTTTTACCTGGCGTATTGTATTTCTCATATTCTACTAATTCGTACAACCTTTTTCTAGTCTGCATTTTATTTATAATATTATTTTGATGACCATCTCTAAATATTGATTTTAGACCGGTTTCTACATTTTGCATTGCTAGCCTTTGAGTAGTAACAGGATAAATAACTAAATTATAACCTAAATTTTCTAGTTCAGATTTATTTAAAAGTTTAGATTTTCCAAATTCTGTCATATTGGCTAACAAAAAGCCTTTTGAAATTTTTCGAACTTGTGCAAATTCTTTTTCATCCTTCATTGCCTCTGGAAAAATCATATCCGCACCAGCATCTTCATAAGCTTTAATTCTTTCTAACGTTTTATTGATACCCTCAACGGTATTTGCATCAGTTCTTACAATAATTAGGAAATTTTTATCTTTTCTGGCTTCAATAGATTCTTTTATTTTTTTTACCATTTCTTCCTTGGTAATTAATTCTTTATTGTCTAAATGCCCGCATCTCTTTTCAGGTATTTGATCTTCTATATGGCAACCCGCCAACCCCTTCTTCTCAAAAGTGGAAATAGTTTTTTTACATCCGCCAAACCCAGTGTCAGCGTCAACTATTGTTGGTAGATCAGTAACTTTTGCTATTTGATTACTTCTATAACTTACTTGATCCAATGTAGTGAGACCAATGTCAGGTAAACCTAAATCATTAGCCATCACCCCCCCTGAAATATAAATTCCATCAAAACCTATTTCAGAAATTAGCTTCGCACACAAAGGATTGTATGCCCCAGGAAATCTTAGTAATTTGTTTGATTGTAATTTTTTTACAAAATCTGATCTTTTTTCTAATGATTTTTTTTTGGTAAAATGCATTCGAACTGACTTATATTAGAGGGCTGTGAGAAAATCAAAGATTATTTAATTAAGATAAATAAACCTGTTAAAACCAACAATACAGCTAATAAGTATTCTATTATTGTTTTCATCTTCTCATTATTAACAAATTTTCTTAGTCCACTACCAAACAAGGCCCATAGGCTAATTGTTGGAAAACAAATTATAGCCGCAGTAATTGTAACAAAAAAAATTCCTATAAGAATATTTTCCTCAGCGGGAAAGAAACCAGAAGCTACTGCAAATGCTATTGACCAAGCTTTAGGATTTATAAATTGAAAAAGAGAGGCTTCATATAATTTAAGAGGTCTTCCTGTTTTTTTTTGTATCAAATTAAATGAACCAATCATTTTCCATCCTAAATAAAGCAAATATAAAAAACATAATATTTTCATGTAAAGTTGTATCTGAGGATAAATCAAAAAAAGATTAGCTAAACCAAAACATGTCAAACCAATTTGAAGTACGTGACCTAAGGGAATTCCAATTAAATGGGGTAGGGTTTTTAGAAATCCAAATTTCATTCCTGAAGCTGTCAGCATAGCGTTATTTGGTCCAGGCGTAAAAAACATAGTGAAATAAAAAGTTGCTAAAGCTGAAAGTAAAGCAAAATTAATCATAGATATTTTTGAATTTTCTTTTCAAAATTTATAAAATCTTTAATAAGTAGATTGTGTTTTATTTCTTGTGTTGTTTTTTCTGTATAGCCATTCTCCACTAACACAAAAGGTAGTTTTGCATTTTCAGCTGACATAGCATCAACTTCGCTATCACCTACCATTATAGTCTTATTTAAATCGCCACCAATTATTTCCACCACATTAGTTAAATGTCTTGGGTCAGGCTTATTAAACTCAAAAGTATCTGAACCTGCCGTGTATTCGAAAAAATTATTCATATTAAGCTTCTCTAAAAGATCAATAGCAAGCCTTTCCTGCTTATTTGTACAAACAGCCATAGAAATATTTTCTGCCTTAGCCCATTTTAAAAATTCAAAAATTCCTTTGATAGGTTGACTTCCTTTATCAATATTTTTTGAATAATAATCGATAAATTCTTTTGTCATTTCTTTTTTTAATTGTTCATCTTGTATTTCTTTTTTAAAAGACCTTTGCATCATTATCCAAGCTCCTTTTCCAGCTAGTGATTTAATATCAGACAGTTCCTTTTCTTGATGCCCAAATTTCCTCATTACATGGTTGTGAGCAGCCATTAAATCTGGCGCTGTATCTACTAATGTGCCATCTAAATCGAAAAGAATTGTGTAAATTTGAGTCATTTTTAAGGTATTAAAAAGAAATATTTTGTGAGTTATTTCAATTGAGTTATTAATGTAAAGACAAATTTTTATGAATACAAATAATAAATTAAAAAAAGCTAATGTTTATAGACTTTCACAAGAAATTCTTCGTAACAAAGCTCTATCAAAAGGAGTTAATCTCATTGCACCCGAAACTATTTTTTTATCAAGTGATACTTTTTTTGGAAAAAATGTAACAGTTGAACCTTATGTTGTTATTGGACCAAAAGTTAAAATTGGAGACAACTCTTATATAAAATCATTTTCATATATAGAGGGAACAACAGTTGAAAAAAATGTAGTTATTGGTCCTTACTCAAGGTTGAGAGCAGGAACTATCTTAAAATCTAATACTAAAATTGGTAATTTTGTAGAAACTAAAAAATCTAGTATTGGTAACAATTCAAAAGTAAATCACCTATCTTATATTGGCGATACTATAATTGGAAAAAATTCAAATATAGGAGCTGGAACAATAACTTGCAATTATGATGGTGTCAAAAAATCTAAAACTAAAATATTAGATAATGTTTTTGTAGGATCCAACTCTTCGCTGGTTGCTCCAGTAAGATTGGATAAAAATTCTACAATAGGAGCTGGTTCAGTTATTACCAAGAATGTTAAAAAAAATTCATTAGCTATAACAAGGTCAATTCAACTCGAAATAAAAAATTATAAAAGAAAAAAAAATAAATAATGTGTGGAATAATAGGAATAGCTAGCAACAAACCAGTATCAATTAATATTATCAATTCACTAAAACGTTTAGAATATAGAGGGTATGATTCAGCTGGTTTGGCTACGTTATTCAATAATAAAATTAATGAAAAAAAATGCTCTGGAAGAGTTGAAGAATTAGAAAAAATATTATTAAAAACACCATCAGAAGGAAACATAGGCATAGGCCACGTTAGGTGGGCGACCCACGGTATTCCAAATGTAATAAATGCACACCCACATTCGTCTGATATAGTTTCAGTGGTCCACAACGGAATTATTGAGAATTCTGATGAAATTAAAAAAGACCTTGAGCTTAAAGGACTGACATTTAAATCACAAACAGATACAGAGGTTATTACTTTATTAATCACCCAAGCATTAAATAATGACAACCCTTTAGACTCTGTTTTTAAGACATTGAAAAAGTTAAAAGGTAGCTTTGCACTTGGTATAATTTTTAAAAATCATAAAAACATAATAATCGGGGCAAGAAGAGGCAGCCCACTAGCTGTCGGTTTTTCTAATGAGGAAAATTACCTTGGTTCAGATTCTTATGCACTTAAATCCATGACTAATAAAATCTCATATTTAGATGATGGTGATTTGTGCATTCTATCAAAAGATAAAGTTGAGTTTTATGATAAAAATAAAAATAAAATTAATAAAAAAGTATATGAGCTTTCTAACAATGAAAATCTTAGTGAAAAAGGTGATTTTAAAAATTTTATGTCTAAAGAAATATTTGAGCAACCAACTACAGCCAAAACATGTATAAATGAGTACATTGATGGCTTAAAAAAAGATATTAATATTTATAATTTTCCAATTAAACCAGAAAATATTAATAAAATTATTTTAATTGGATGTGGAACCGCGTACCACTCATGTTTAGTGGCTAAATACTGGTTTGAAGAACTTACAAGTATTGATATTGAAATAGATATAGCTTCTGAATTTAGATATAGAAAATTGAAGTTTAAGACTGATAATCTTTATATTTTTGTTTCTCAATCTGGTGAAACAGCCGATACTGCTGCAGCACTTGATGTGTGTAAAAAAAATAATGTTAAAACTTGTTCAGTTGTTAATGTCGTAGAAAGTACAATAGCAAGAAATTCTGATTGGGTTTTGCCAATTCATGCTGGTCCAGAAATAGGAGTTGCTTCAACTAAAGCGTTTATAGGACAAATGTTAGTGCTTTATATTCTCTGTTTAAAGATGGCTAAAATTAGAAACGATTTAAATAATGTTAAATATCAAGAATATATAAAAAATTTAAAGGCACTCCCTGAAGCGCTTAAAGAAAGTTTAAAAGTTGAAAATAATATTAAAATCATGGCTAAAGAATTTCTTAACGCTAAAGGCTCCATGTTTTTAGGAAGAGGTTCTTCTTATCCAATAGCTCTAGAAGGGGCTTTAAAATTAAAAGAATTATCATATCTACACGCCGAAGGTTATCCAGCGGGTGAAATGAAACATGGCCCTCTAGCTTTGATCGAAGAGGGATTACCAGTAATTGTAATTGCACCAAAAGACAAGTATTTCGAAAAAACCCTTTCCAATATGCAAGAAGTTATAGCCCGAGGAGGAAAAATTTTATTTATAACTGATAATAAAAAAGAATTAATAAATGAAAATATCAGGTTTGGAATCAGAGTTCCTCAATTAGGCGATTATTTATCGCCGATATTATTAACTATACCACTTCAATTATTAGCTTATCACGTCGCATTATTAAAAAACTGTGACATTGATAAACCAAGAAATTTAGCAAAATCTGTTACAGTTGAGTAATTTGTTTTAAAAACACTTTTAAAAATTGTTTTTATAATCTATATATATCTCAGGTTGAATATGAAAAAATGGAATTTAAATAGCTGGACTAATTATCCTGCAAAGCACTTGCCTGATTATCAGGATAAGAAAGAATTGGATTTAGTATTAAATAAAATTAAAAATTATCCACCATTAGTTTTTGCTGGAGAAACACGTTCTTTAAAAAAATCTTTAGCTGACGTTGTTGATGGAAAAGCTTTTTTACTACAAGGAGGAGATTGTGCGGAAAGTTTTGCAGAATTCCATCCAGATAATATTAGAGATACCTTTAAAGCAATACTACAAATGGCGTTAGTGTTAACTCACTCTGCGTCTATGCCTGTCATCAAGTTAGGAAGAATAGCTGGGCAATTTTCTAAACCTAGAAGTTCACCATTCGAAATAAAAAATAATAAAAAATTACCGAGCTACTTAGGTGACAACATTAACGGTATGGAATTTTCTGAAAGCGCTAGAATACCTGATGCAAAAAGACTATTCAGAGCTTATTCTCAATCAGCTTCAACGCTAAATTTAATTAGAGCTTTTTCTCAAGGTGGTTTTGCTGATTTAAGACAAGTGCATTCATGGAATTTAGGATTTATTAATGAAAAAACTAAAGGCAAATATAAAGAAATTGAAGATAAAATTAGTGACGCACTTTCTTTTATGGAAGCATGCGGAATAAATGCAGATACTAACAGAAGGTTGAGAACTGTTAATTTTTACACTTCACATGAAGCTTTGTTATTACCATTCGAAGAAGCTATGACAAGAATCGATTCTACTACTGGTGAATACCATGATACGTCAGCTCACTTTGTTTGGATTGGAGATAGGACTAGACAGCCAGACGGGGCTCATGTTGAGTTTTGTAGAGGAATTAAAAACCCAATAGGCTTAAAATGTGGTCCGACATTAAAACCTGAAGAACTTATTAATTTATGTAATATATTAAATCCAGATAACGAGGCTGGAAGGTTGACTTTAATTTCACGTTTTGGTCATAACAGTGCAGATAAATTTTTACCAAAATTAATCAGAACAATTAAAAAAGAAGGTTTAAAAGTTGTTTGGTCGTGTGATCCAATGCATGGGAATACAATTAAAGCAGCTTCTGGTTTCAAAACCAGACCTTTTGACAATGTTTTAAAAGAAGTCAAAGATGTTTTTGCAATTCATCAATCTGAAGGTACATACGCAGGCGGCCTACATGTCGAAATGACCGGACAAGATGTTACTGAATGTACTGGTGGAGCTCAAAAAATATCAGATAACGACCTGTCTAATAGATATAGAACTCATTGTGATCCGAGATTAAACGCCTCACAAGCTTTAGAATTAGCCTTCTTGATTTCTGAGGAAATTAAGAAAAATTCAAATTATTCAAAAAATATTATTAAAGCAGCGTCTTAATAATTATTATATGATTATTAAGATAGTATCCTGAAAAGGATTATGAGAGTTTATTGATTATGAACGTAGAAAAAAGAGCAAATATTATAAAAGATTGGATTGATAGTTATTGTAAAAATACATCTTTTATTCCTAAATCTTTAGTAGTCGGCGTGTCTGGTGGAATCGACTCATCGGTAGTAAGCTCACTATGCGCTTTAACCGGAAGAAAAACTATTGTTTTAAGCCTTCCAATCAAACAAATAAAATCTCAACATGATTTAAGCACTAAACATGCAAAGTGGCTTACATCAAAATACAAAAATGTAGAATATAAATTAATTGAACTTGAAAATGTATTTAGTTCTTTTGAAAAAACATTAGACGTATTTAATAGTGAACATGGTTTTGCAAATTCAAGAGCTAGATTAAGAATGGCTACATTATATCAGGTTGCTGCAGCTAACTCTGGAATTGTCGTGGGAACAGGTAATAAAGTCGAAGACTTTGGTGTTGGTTTTTATACAAAATATGGTGACGGTGGTGTAGATATTTCCCCAATAGCAGATTGTAATAAAACACAAGTTTGGGAATTAGGTAAACATTTGGGTATTTTAAACGAAATAATAAAAGCTGAACCAACAGATGGTCTATGGAATGATGGTCGAAATGACACGGATCAACTTGGGATGACTTACCTTGAACTAGAAAAAGCGATGGAAGATGTCAATGATCCTAATCACAATAAGTATTTAGAGATTAGAAAAAAAAACCTTCACAAAATGAATTCAATTCCTGTCTGCAAATTTAATGACTCATAATTTAAAATTAACTAATTCTCTAACAAGAAAAAAAGAATTATTTAATCCAATAAACCCACAAAAAATTACGATGTATGCGTGTGGACCAACAGTTTATGATGATCCTCATGTTGGAAACGCTAGAACTTTAGTAGTGTTTGATATTTTATTTAGAATATTAAAAATGCTTTATGGTGAGGTAAATTATGTTAGAAACATAACGGATGTTGATGATAAAATTATAGAGTCATCTAAAAAAAAAAGTAAATCAATTCAAGAAATCACAGAATCAGTTACCAGAATTTTTCATCAAGACTGTAAGTCTTTAAATTGCCTTCTACCCTCGAGAGAGCCAAGAGCTACTGAACATATCTCTGAAATGATAAATATGATTAAGTCATTGATAAAAAAAAATTTCGCTTACGAAAATAAAAAACATGTTTATTTTTCTATTACTACTTATAAAAAATATGGGAAACTTTCTAATAAAAATTTAGATGAACTTAAGAGCGGTACAAGGATAGAAGTTTCTAAATTAAAAAAAAATTCTATGGATTTTGTATTATGGAAGCCTTCTGATGAAAAGGACCCTGGTTGGGAGTCACCTTGGGGAAGAGGCAGGCCTGGCTGGCATTTAGAATGTTCAGTTATGAGTGAAAAATACTTAGGAAAACATTTTGATATTCACGGGGGAGGGCTTGATTTAATATTTCCACATCATGAGAATGAAATCGCACAATCATGCTGTAACAATTCTACAGAATATTTTGCCAATTATTGGGTGCACAACGGTTTCGTTACAATAAATAAAGAGAAAATGTCAAAATCGCTAGGCAATGTGATTAAAATTTCAGATGCTGTAAAAAAATATTCAGGTCAGGTAGTAAGATTAGCATTGCTAAGCGCTCACTATAGTCAACCATTAGATTGGAACGATCAACTACTTGAAAATCAAAAAGCTACAATAGAAAAATGGTACAATCTTTATGAAAAAATTGAAGAAGAAAATATTTTAAATATTTCAGATTCTTTATTAGATGATTTAAATACACCAGGTTTTATAGCTAAAATTCATGAGTTGTATAACAATGCAATTAAGGGTGATAAAAAAAGTAAAGTGCAATTTAATAATGCATGTAGATTTTTAGGTTTATTTAGTGTCGATAAAGCTAAATGGGAAGATTTTAAAAAATCAAATACAAAAATTTCAGAAGAAACTATTATTAAAAAGATAAATGAGAGATATAAAGCCAAAAAAGACAATAATTATGATCTTGCCGATCAAATAAGACAGGAATTGTTAAATAAAGGAATTACTATTGAAGATCAAAAAGGTAAAACAATCTGGAAATTTAAATGAGCAAAGATAAAGTTTATATATTTGATACTACACTTAGAGATGGTGCTCAAACAGAAGGCGTGGATTTCACAGTCGATGATAAAAATAAAATAGCTAATATTTTATCAGATATTGGTGTTGATTATATTGAAGGAGGCTGGCCTGGGGCCAATCCAGTTGATACTGAATTTTTTTCTAACGCACCAAGTTTAAAAAAAAGTATTTTCACTGCTTTTGGAATGACAAAAAAAACTGGTAGAAGCGCAGAGAACGACCCTAATTTAGCCCCTCTTATAAATGCTGATTGTCCAGCAGTCTGCATTGTTGGAAAAACTTGGGATTTTCACGTTAAAGTAGCTTTAGGAATCAAGAATGAAGAAAACTTGGAAAACATTAGAGAGACTGCAAAATATTTTATTAAAAATAAAAAAGAATTCTTATTTGATGCTGAGCATTTCTTTGATGGATATAAATCTAATCCCAGTTATGCTCTAGATTGTTTAAAACAAGCTTATGACTCTGGAGCTAAGTGGCTTGTATTGTGCGATACTAATGGAGGAACTTTACCGCATGAGGTGGGTGAAATTATTTTAAATGTTTCAAAAGTTATTCCAGGAAAAAATCTTGGTATACATGCCCATAATGATACAGAAAATGCTGTAGCCAACTCTTTAGCGGCTATTCAAGCGGGTGTGAGGCAAGTCCAGGGAACAATTAATGGTTTAGGAGAGAGATGTGGTAACGCTAATTTAATGTCAATTATACCAACATTGTTTCTAAAGAAATCATTTAGTGATAAATATGAAATTAATATTAAAAAAGATAAACTTTCATCATTAACAGAATGTTCGAGACTTCTAGACGAAATTTTAAATAAAAAACCAAATAGAAGCATGGCCTATGTAGGAGCATCTGCATTTTCTCACAAAGGTGGGTTGCATGTTTCCGCTGTAAAAAAAGATCCAAAAACATATGAGCATGTTGATCCAAAATTAATTGGAAATCATAGAAATATAATAATATCTAACCAAGCCGGCAGATCAAACATTTTATCTCGTTTAGAAGAATTTGGTATAAAAATTGACTCTAAAGATCCAAAAGTCCAAAATATATTAAATGAAGTAAAAGACAGAGAGTTTAGCGGCTACTCTTATGATGGAGCTGACGCATCTTTTGAATTATTGGCCAATAGACTTTTAGGAAAAGTACCTGAATATTTAAAAGTTAAAAGCTATAATGTTAGTGTTGAAAAATCTGATAAAATCAAAACAATAGCTAATGTTATATTTAATATTGATGGAAAGGATATAAAATGCTCAGGTGAAGGCAATGGACCAGTAAATGCTTTAGACAATGCAATTAGATCTAACTTTAGCAAAGTTGAGAAATACTATAATTTTTTCTCTGATTTAAAGTTATTAGATTATAAAGTTAGAATTTTAAATACAGGCACAGAGGCAACTACTAGAGTTTTAATTGAAAGCACAGATAAAACAGGAGTAAGTTGGTTTACTATAGGTGTTTCTCCCAACATCATTGAAGCTTCATTTAAAGCTTTAATAGATAGCTTGGATTACAAACTTTTTAAAGAAAAAGCACCAGCTAATTTAAATGAAAAATAATTTTGGGTTTATTTTAGTAAAACCTCAACTGGGAGAAAATATTGGTTCATGTGCTCGTTCATTAAAAAATTTTGGTTTTTCTAAATTAAATATAGTTGCACCAAAACAAACTTGGCCTAACAATAAAGCTAAAATTACATCCGTTGGCGCATATGATATAATAAAAAAAGCAAAAATTTTCAAAAACACTTATGACGCTATCGCTGATTATGATGTTGTAATTTCTTTAAGTGCAAGAAAAAGAGACATTAATAAAAGACATATTTCAATTAATCGGTTTTTAGAAATAATAACAAAAAAAAAAAATACGAAATTTGGGTTAATGTTTGGTCCCGAAGCATCAGGTTTGTCAAATGATGATTTATCTTTATCTAACTATGTTTTACAAATACCAACGTCTAAAAATTTTAAGTCACTAAATCTATCACATTCACTGACTGTAGTCTGTTATGAAATTTTTAAGTTGATTTATTTTAAAAAATTTGAAAATGAGGGTAAAAATATTAAAATTTCTTCCAAAAAAAAAATAACATCTCTTATTTTCCTTTTAGAAAAATTACTTGATAAAAAAGGTTTTTTCACTCCAATTGAAAAAAAACACTCTATGTTAATGAATATTAACAATCTTATTTATAGATTGGAGCCTAACGACAAAGAAGTAAGGATTTTATGCAGTATTATAAGCTCTTTGAGCAAAAATAATATTAACCAGAATTGACAATTACCCCTGAAGCAATATAAACATCCCTTATTAGAATATGACTAAAAGACTTAAATCAAAACATAAGGTTGACCGGAGATTAAAAGCTAATCTTTGGGGTAGACCTAAAAGCCCTTTTAATTCCAGAGCATATCCTCCAGGTCAGCACGGTCAAAATAAAAGAGGCAAACCAACAGATTATGGAATCCAATTACAAGCTAAACAAAAACTTAAAGCTTACTATGGAAATATAAATGAAAGACAATTTAGAAACATATATAGAAAAGCCCTCTCTAAAAGAGGTGATACCACTGAAAACTTAATTGCTTTATTAGAGAGCAGACTAGATACCGTAATTTACAGAGCTAAATTTGCGATCACAGTTTTTTCAGCAAGACAAATGATAAATCATGGCCACATTAGAGTTAACAAAAAAAGAGTAAATATTTCAAGTTATGTAGTTAACGATACTGACCTTATTGAAATTAGAGAAAAATCTAAGAAATTAACTTTTATAGATGGGGCTCTTCAAAGCAAGGAAAGAGATGTGCCAGAGTATATCGAGCTAGACGATAAAAATAAGACCGCAAAATTAATAAGAATACCAAAGTTCTCAGAAGTGCCATATCCAGTAATAATGGAACCAAGTTTAGTTATAGAATATTACTCTAGATAAATAAAAATTAACAATATCTTAATTATAAATTATATTTTAAACTTTAAATTAGTTTAGAAAGGATTATTATTTTTCTAATTGATGCTAATACTAAAAAAAAATTTTCTATCAATATTTCTTTTCCTTTATTTAACGATCGGATCTTTTGCATCCATTAATACAGGTATTTCTTTTGATGAGAAATATGAAGAGTCAAATTGGAAATTTAACACAACTTTAAGTAAAGATTTAACTAGCCATATTTTTTTGAACAAGACGCTAGATCAAAATTTACAACAAGAATATAAGTCATATATTGGTTATGGAATAGGATTTCAAATAGTTTCTCAACCGATTCAATTTTTATTAAAAGATTTATTAATCAAAAATAAGAAAATAAGTTCTTATGGAGCACACCTTGTTTCAAAGCATTTTGTAGTTTTTTTATTTTTTTTTATATCAGGAATTTTTTTTTATCTAATATTAAAAAAAATTATTAAAAATAAATTTTTTTGTTCGTTTAGTACTATTATATATTTATTGTATCCATATTTATTTGGACAGGCTTTATTTAGTCCAAAAGATGTACCCTTTATGTCCGTATGGTTAGTTTGCACCTATCTATGTTGCAATATTTTTGAAAAATTACTAGAGGAAAAAAAAATTACATTTAGTTTAATCTTAATTTTTTCTTTAATCACATCTTACTTGTTATCAATCAGGGTAGCAGGTGTTTTGATATTAATTCAATATTTTTTAGCTTTAGTTATTTTCTTAAATATACAAAAAATTAATATATTTTTTTTTATTAAAAAATTTAATCTGCAAATATTAGTTTTTTTTATTAGTATTATTTTATTTACTTTACTTTTTTATCCTATGTTTTGGTTAAATCCACTTTTAATATTTGACGCCATAAATATCATGTCCCAACACTTTAATAATGTTTGCACTAATACATTAGGCACTTGCATGTATTCACAAAATTTACCTTCAACTTATATTCCAATTTGGTTGTCTGTAAAATTACCGTTAATAATTTTAATAGGTCTTTTTTTTATACCGTTTACTGAAAAAAAAATATTTGAAAATAAACAAAATAATATTTTTTTCGGATCAATTCTAGGAATAACTATAATAATACCTCTAATTTTAATATTTCGTAAAGTCCATCTTTATGATGAGCTTAGACAAGTAATGTTTCTAATACCTCTTTTTTTTATTTTAGGACTAGTTTCACTGTATATTTTTTCAAAAAAAATCTATTATACTTTGGGAATCTTGAGCGTCTCACTTTTTCTTTATGAAAACATTAAAATTAATCCATACCAGTATGTTTGGTTTAATTTACCTTCTAGATACATGGATCTTACCAAAAATTTTGAATTAGAATACCAAGGTCTGAGTGGAAAGGAGATAGCTAAATTTTTATCCACTTCAAGTATAAAAAATCTTTGTATTTTAGCTAACCCAATACACGGAGTAAGACCTTTTTTAAATCCAGAAGATTTCAAGTGTTTTGATATTTGGCAAAAAATTGACACAGATTATAAAAGACCATTTTTAGCTGTTCAGAATGTTCGGAATATAAAAAAAGGAAAGCCTTATAAATGTGAAGCAATATATGAGTCGGGTTTTAAACTTTTATTACATAAAAAACGTTTTATTACAGGTAAATTACTTAAATGTGATTGAAAATAATATTTTTATTTTATATTTTTTCATCAACAAAAATATGGTTGATATTTGCCTTGCTAGACCATTTTTTTTTATAATTTAATTTGATTAAATAATTATATATTTCAGATGTTTCTATATTTTTACTTGTAATCTCTACGCAAATTATTCTAGGTCTATAAATTTCAAAGTCTAAAGACAGCAAAGCACTCATATCTGCACCCTCTAAATCTATATTCAGAAAGTCGATCTTTCTGTTTTTATATTTACTATTATTTAAAATAGAAGTTAATTTTTGTGATTTTACATTTCTTTCTTTAATTAAGCCTTGCATTCTTTTTTTAGCAATTTCTTTATAAATCGTAGTCAGTTGACTGATTTTTTTTTGATGATAAATAGTCACTTCACTTCCAGTATTTGATATGGCTGAATTGATATTTACATCATTGGGTCTTATAAAATTAAATAAATCTATAGAGAATTCACTTAAATCTATATTTAAGCCATTCCATTTTCTATTAAATAAAAGGCAAGTATTATTTAAGTGCAGAGGATGGTAGCAACCCGCATCAACATAAAAACCTTTATTTATATTTTGTGTTAACTTAGCAATTTCTAAGTCTTCACATTCCATGGAATAACTCTTTTTTTTGATTAAATATTTATTTTTAAAATATATATTGTGAAATATATGTATCTTTTTATATACTTTTTTTAATATGTTTTCATTCAGCGGATTTAAGTTCATTTTTGATCTTATTAATAAAATTATTAATTAGCACTCTTTCATCTTCATCTAAATAATTTTTTTTTTTTACAGCTTTTTCCATTTCGGATTTTATTGAAGAAATCATTCCTTTTCTACCTTCTTTGGTTAATAGTAATTCAGTTTGTTGATTAATTTTATCTATGGTTTTTCCTATTGTAAATTCGAAAACAATTATTAAAGCTACTACAGCTATCAATATTTTATAGATATAACTCCTCATTTAAATAATTTTTTTATCTTTTAAGAGAATATTCAATTCCCCTTTTTCAAACATTTCTTTAACAATATCACAACCACCAACGAATTCTCCCATGATATACAATTGAGGTATAGTAGGCCAGTCACTAAACTCCTTTATACCTTGTCTTAAATTTTCATCCTCTAGAATATTAACTCCATTAAAGTTCACATTTAAATGTTTAAGCAGATTACAAACAGCCATTGAAAATCCACACTGCGGTGCTTCTGGCGTTCCTTTCATGAATAAACAAACACTATTTGCATCTATTAGTTTTTGTATTTTTTCTTTTATTTCCATTATTTCCCTTTTGTGGTTATTGATAGAGCGTGTAATTCGTTACCCATTTTCCCTTTTAACGACTTATAAACTAATTTATGTTGATCAATTTTACTTAGCCCATTAAATATTTTTGATATGACAGTAGCCTCGTAATGGTTGCTGTCGCCCATTAAATCTTTAATTTCAATACTGGCGTCAGGAATTGACTCGGTAATAAGTTTTTTAATTTCATTTATTGGTAATGGCATTAGTAATTATTATACCATTGGTTGTTAATTTGATATAGCTCTTTAATATCAATTTTAATTTCTTTAGAAATTTCAAAAAAATCTTTTTGTGTTGTCCCTATATTTTCATAAAAAATATTGTTGTTTTTTAGGATTTTCTCAGTTTTTTCTAAATTAATATTGTCAATTTCCAATATATATCTACTTTGATCTTCACCAAATAAATATTCAAATATATTTGTTAATTTTTTTGGTTTATTAATTTTTACACCAAATTGTGTCTCAAAGGACATTTCAGCTAATGCCACTATCAATCCTCCATGTGAGATATCGTGAACAGAATCAGCAAGATCATTTTTAATTATTTCTAAAACACTTTCTCCATTATTTTTTTCATTTACTAAATTAATCTCCGGGGGCTGTCCTTCAAAAATTGAATAAATTTCATGAAAAAACACACTTTGCTCTAAGTGTCCAAAAGTTTTACCAATTAAAATTAAATTACTATTTTCTTTTTTAAATTTATGATTCATAGTTTTATCTAATTTTTGAATTAATCCAACTCCACCAATTACAGGTGTTGGAAAAATATTTTTATTGTTGGTTCCGTTATAAAAAGATACATTTCCTGAAACAACTGGAAAATTTAAAAACTCACATGACTCTTTAATACCTATTAAGCATTCAGCAAATTCCCCCATTATTTCTGGATTTTCAGGGTTACCAAAGTTTAAACAATTTGTAATTGCCATTGGTTTAGCTCCTACAGAAATTAAGTTTCTCCAATTTTCGCAAACAACCTGTTTACCTCCAGTTAATGGGTGTGCCTTACAATAATCTGCGGATGAGTCGACAGAAACAGCTATTGCTTTTGTTTTACCATGTATTCTTATTATTGCAGCGTCTGCACCTGATTTTTGAACAGTATCACCCATCACCATTTGATCATATTGGTTTGTAACCCAGCTTTTATTAGAATGATTTGCTGTAGATAAAATTTTTATTAACGCATCTTTTATCTTAACTTTTTTTAATTTTTTAAAGTCTACCTTTGTTTTAGGTAATTTTTTCTTAACCCATTCTCTGTCATAAACTGGCGCTTTCGATGCCAGTGCATCTATTGGAATTTCTCCATCTATGGAGTTTTTATATTTGAGTGTTAACATATTAGTATTTGTAGTTTTGCCAATCACAACAAAATTTAAATCCCATTTTTTAAAAATTTTTTTCGCATGTTTTTCTTTACCGTCCTCAAGGATTATCAACATTCTCTCCTGACTCTCTGACAACATTATTTCATACGGCGTCATATTTTCCTCTCTGCATGGAATTTTATCTAAACTAAGTTCAATGCCTAAATCACCTTTTGAGGCCATCTCTACACTTGACGAAGTAAGACCTGCTGCACCCATGTCTTGTATTGATATAATTGAATTATCTTTCATTAATTCTAAACAAGCTTCCATTAATAATTTTTCTGTAAAAGGATCACCAACTTGTACAGTTGGTTTTTTTTCTTCAGAATTTTCATCAAATTCTGCTGAAGCCATCGATGCGCCATGTATACCATCACGACCTGTTTTAGAGCCAACGTAAACTACTGATTTGTTTATACCTTTAGCTTTAGAATAAAAAATTTTATTTTTTTTTGCATGTCCAACCGCCATAGCATTGACCAAAATATTTTCATTATAAGAACTATTAAATTTTGTTTCCCCTGCCACAGTTGGAATTCCAATACAATTACCATACCCAGCTATTCCTGAAACTACTCCATTAAGTAAACTTTTAGTTTTAAAATGATCTGGGGAACCAAAGTGAATTGAGTTTAATAAAGCAATAGGTCTTGCGCCCATAGTAAAAATATCTCTTAATATTCCGCCTACACCAGTTGCAGCTCCTTGATAAGGCTCAATATATGAAGGGTGATTATGACTTTCAATTTTGAAGATTATCGCATCATCATCACCAATATCAATAACACCAGCATTTTCACCGGGTCCCTGGATTACACATGTACCTTTTGTAGGTAGGGTTTTAAGATGTTTTCTAGAGGATTTATAAGAACAATGTTCATTCCACATTGCTGAAAAAATTCCTAACTCTAATAAATTCGGCTCTCTTTGCATTAACTTTTTAATTTTAGAATATTCTTCTAGTTTTAAACCGTGTTTTTCTACAACTTGATCAGTAATTGTCATTTTATTATTTTAATTTAGTAAACTTGAGAATAAATTTACTCCATCTTTATTGGAGATTAAATCATCAATCATTCTCTCAGGGTGAGGCATCATACCCAAAATATTTTTTTTTGTATTTAATATCCCAGCTATGTTTTCTAAAGAGCCATTAGGGTTAGACACTTCATTGATATCTCCTTCTTCATCACAATATTTAAATGCAATTAAGTCATCATTTTTAAGTTCTTTTAGATGTTCTGAATTTGTAAAATAATTACCTTCATTATGTGCAATATTAATTTTTAAAACTTGATCTTTTTTGTATCTATTTGAAAATTTAGTTTTGTTATTAATGATTTTGATATTTACATCTCTATTAATAAATTTAAGATTTTTATTTCTCAACAAAGCGCCTTTAAGCAACCCAGTTTCTGTTAATATTTGAAACCCATTACAAATACCTAAAATTAAACATCCATCATTAGCTGCTTTTATAACTTCATTTATTATCAAGGACTTGCCTGCAATGGCTCCTGATCTAAGATAGTCTCCGTAAGAGAATCCACCAGGTATTACTATCAAATCAGATTTAGGTAATTTAGTTTCTTTATGCCACACCATTTGGTTCTTAAACTGCATTTTTTCTAAGGCAACAGCAATATCGCGATCACAATTAGAGCCAGGAAAAACTATAACAGATGAATTCATTAAATTTTATTTATTTTATAATCTTCGATAATCAAATTAGCTAAAAGTTTTTTACACATATCGTTTACTTTGTTTTCAGCCTGTTCTAGGTTTGTATCTTTCATTTCAATTTCAAAATATTTACCTTGTCTTATGCTTTTTAAATTATTCATTCCTAGGTTTTGCAACGTGTTTTGTACAACTTTTCCTTGTGGATCTAGCACATTTTTTTTAAGCATAACTGTTACTGAAAATTTCAAGTTATTTTTTTTTAAATTTGATTGAAGTAGTTTTACCAAAATTAACTTCACTTATATTGGTTTCTTCCGGCATTATTCCTAACCTTCTAGCTACCTCTTGATATCCCTGAATAACATTGCCCAAATCTTTTCTAAACCTATCTTTATCTAATTTCTTTTCAGTTTTAACATCCCACAATCTACAAGTGTCAGGACTAATTTCATCAGCTAATACTATTTCGTTAGTTTCAGAATCTTTATTCCAAGCTTTTCCAAATTCGATTTTGAAATCAATAAGTTTTATGCCGATTCCTCGAAACAAGCCGAGTAGTAAGTCGTTTATTCTTAAAGTCATTTTATCTATTATTTTCATTTCACTTTTAGTAGCCCAGTCAAATAAATATATATGTTCTTTAGAAATAATCGGGTCTTGTAATTCATCATTTTTGTAACAATATTCCAGTAAGGGTTTCTCAAAAACCGTTCCCTCTGAGATGCCCAATCTTTTAGTAATTGAACCTGTGGCAACATTTCTTACAATAAATTCAATAGGAAAAATTTCAGCTTTTCTAATTAATTGCTCACGCATATTTAACCGTTTAATCAAGTGAGTTTTAATACCACATTGAGAAATATTATTTAAAATATATTCCGAAATACGGTTATTCAAAACACCTTTTCCTTCAACACTGGATTTTTTTAAATTATTAAAAGCTGTAGCGTCATCTTTAAAATGTTGAATCACTAAATTTTTATCTTTTGTTTCGTAAATAATTTTAGCTTTACCTTCGTATAGCTTATTGCCTTTATTCATATGAGATTTATTTCTTTAAACAACGATTAAAAATTATATTAATTCTCTTAGTATGATAACTAAAATTAAATAACTTTTTAAGCTTATTAACAGTTATTTTGCTCGTTATTTTACTATCATTTAAAATATTTTCATAAAATGGTGATTTATCATTCCAAGATTTCATCGCATTTTTTTGCACAATTCTGTAAGCTTCCTCTCTAGTATAACCAGCTACAGTTAGCTCAAGCAGCACCCTTTGTGAAAAAAAAATACCATTAGTAATATTCAAATTTTTCAGCATATTCTTAGGATAGACATTTAAATTTTTTACAACATTATTCAACCTAGAGAGAGCAAAATCTAAAGCTATAGTTGAGTCTGGTCCTATATTTCTTTCTACCGCTGAGTGTGAAATATCTCTTTCATGCCAAAGCGCTATATTTTCTAGAGCTGGAATTACATTTGATCTAATTAATCTAGCTAAACCTGTTAAATTTTCACTTAGGATTGGATTTTTCTTGTGCGGCATTGCCGAAGAACCTTTTTGTTTTTTCCCAAAAAATTCTTCCACTTCTAAAACTTCTGTTCTTTGAAGATGCCTTATCTCTACTGAAAATCTTTCAATAGAACTTGCAATAATTCCTAACGTAGAAAAAAACTGAGCGTGTCTATCTCTGGGTATGACTTGAGTTGAAATTGGCTCTACACTTAGCTTTAGTTTTTTTGCAACATAACTTTCTATTCTTGGATCTATATTTGCAAAAGTTCCTACTGCACCAGAAATTGCACATGTAGAAATTTCTTTTATTGAGCTTTGTAATCTTGTTTTATTTCTTAAAAATTCTTGATAAAAAGTTAACATCTTTAAACCAAAAGTGGTTGGCTCCGCATGTATACCGTGACTTCTGCCAATGCATAAAGTAAATTTATGTTTTATGGCTTGTTTTTTTATAGATTTTAACAATTCATCAATATCTTTTAATAATATTTCTCCAGATTGTTTTAACTGAAGATTGAAACATGTGTCCAGCACATCAGATGAAGTCATGCCCTTATGAAGGTATCTAGCTTCTTTACCAGCTTTTTCTGTTATCGATGTTAAAAAAGCAATAACATCATGTTTAACTTTATCTTCTATATTTGAAATTCTTTTTACATTTATTTTTGCTTTTGATTTAACTTTTTTTACAACACCACGTGGAATAATCTTAAGTTTTTCCATTGCTTCTGCTGCAGCTAATTCAATATCAAGCCAGATTGAGTACTTATTATACTCCTCCCATATTGCTCTTAGTTCTTTTCTTGAATATCTTTCAATCATTTTTAATTACTAAATTCTTTTGACTGAGTAAAAATCTCGTACCCATCTTTAGTTATACCTACAGTATGTTCAAATTGTGCTGACAACAATTTATCTTTTGTAACCGCAGTCCATCCATCATTCAATGTTTTTGTTTTATAATCACCTAGATTTATCATAGGCTCTATAGTAAAAATCATTCCCGATTTTATCTTTTCACCTGTTCCTTTTTTCCCATAATGTAAAATATTGGGTTCTTTGTGAAAACTTTTACCAATTCCATGACCACAAAAATCTTGTACTACTGAAAATCCCTGAGCTTCAACGTGTTCTTGAATAGTTGAACCAATATCGCCTAATCGAATATCTTCTTTTAAAATCGCTATTGCTTTCATCATAGACTCATATGTTGTTAGAATTAATTGTTTTGCTTTTACAGGTATTTTACCGATTTCAAACATTCTACTAGTATCTCCGTGCCAGCTATCTTTGCAAGCAGTCACATCAACATTAACAATATCACCTTCTTTTAAAATTTTACCTGAAGGTATTCCGTGACAAACAACATGATTAGTTGACGTACAGCAAGATTTTGGAAAACCTCTATAAAAAAGTGGGGCAGAGTAGGCTCCACAATCATTTATATATTCGTAGCAAAGAGAATCAATTTTATCAGTGCTTATACCTGGTTTAATTATTTTTGTAACTTGATCGAGAGCTCCTGCCGCTATAGAACCAGCTATTCGTGTTTTTTCAAATGCTTCTTTAAAATCTGTATTCATTAAGTTATGTATTTTATTTTATTGTTAAGTTTTATTCCTTTTAATGAAAATTTACAATCATAGCAGAGAATGTTTAGTTTTTTTTTAAGAGCTTTAGATAATAATCTATAATATTCAAGATCTATATCAGAGGCTATTTCAAATTTTTTACAATCTTCACGTTGAATTACATAAGCAAGATAAATTTTATAACCATTTTTGCTTGCTTTAATTAATTCATTAATATGTTTAGCACCTCTAGATGTTACTGAATCAGGAAATTCAGCTGTTCCTTGTTTTCTTGATAAAGTCACATTTTTTACTTCAATAAATGCTTTATAATTTTTGCTAGTAATTAAAAAATCAAATCTAGTGTTTTCTCCAAATTTTACTTCTGATTTAATTACAATATCTTTGTGAAGCTCTTTGACCAGATTATTTTCTAAAGCTTCTAAAAAAATTTTATTAGTTAAATGAGTATTAACGCCAATTTTAACGCCATCATCTTCAATTATTTGAAGCGTATATTTTAATTTTCTATTTGGATTATTAGATCTTGTTAACCAAACTTTATTACCCTGCTTAAGCAAACCTTGCATTGATCCTGTATTTGGACAATGAGCCACGACTGTTCCTTTATTCATTTTAATATCTACAAAAAAACGTTTATATCTTTTTATAAATACACCTGATAATAGCTTATTTTCAAAGTTCATATATAATTATCCATCTATGAAGAAAAAAAACAAAAAAGTAAATGCTGCAATTTTAATAATTGGCAATGAAATTCTTTCAGGAAGAACCCAAGATAAAAATATTGCATTTATAGCTAATTGGTTAAATTCCAAATGTGGAATATCAGTAAATGAAGTGAGGGTTATACCTGATAAAGAGGAAATAATTATTAAAAATATACTAGAGATGTCGAAAAAATTTAATTACGTATTTACTACGGGTGGCATTGGTCCAACTCATGATGATATAACCGCTCAGTCTATTTCAAAAGCATTTAAAGTAAAATATGAGTATCACAAAGAAGCTTTTAAAATTTTAGAAAATTATTATGGTAAAGCAAAATTTAACGATGGTAGAAGAAAAATGTCAAAAATGCCAAAAGGTTCAAAATTAATTTACAATCCATCTAGTGCAGCACCAGGGTTTATTATTAAAAACGTATTATCATTGCCGGGCGTACCATCAATTTTAATTTCAATGATAGAAAACTGTAAAAGATATTTAATTAAAGGGTCTAAAGTACACAGCAAATCTTTAAATCTTTTTACTGTAGAAAGCACTATCTCAAAACAAATGGGCGCTATTCAAAAAAAGTATATTAAATATGTTGAAATAGGAAGTTACCCTTTTTTCAGATTAGGTAAAATAGGAGTTTCAGTTGTTTCTAGATCCACTTCATTGAAAAAAATAAAAAAAGTTAATCAAGATTTAATTAAAATGGTTAAGTCAAAAAAAATACAAATTTTAAAAATCTAAATTAATTTTTCAACATCATCAGTTGTAATGGTGTTAATATCGGTGGAGTTATAAATTTTTTTACTATCTAATATCTTTATATTGTTACTCTTTGGGGCAAATTTTGCACTATCTGTAGGTCCAAACAAAATAATCATAGGAATATCTGCTAAACTCATCATATGCATCACACCATTATCAATTGTTACTGCCTTATCCAATCTTGAAGATAAAGTGGTTATAAGGGCAGGGCATGTAATATTTGAATGTTGCTCAGGAAATAAAGCCGAAGGTATTTTTGACTTTATATCATTAATCAACTCAGTCTTGTTTCGTTCAATAAAAAAAACAGGAGTTTTATTTTTATCTACTAGTCTTTTTGCAAGAATTATAAAATTATTAAGAGACCAACTTTTTTTTCTATATAAATTACCTTGCGTAATTGAAAAACCTATGTAATTTTTATTTGGTAATAGTCTTTCTGCTTCTAACCTAAATTTTTTCGGTATTAAATTTAAATCATAATTATACATTTTAATTTCTGTTCTTAAAAATTTTCTTAAATTAGTTAAATGATCTTTAGATAAATATTCTGCTTTATTTGTACAAAATTTATAACTAAAAGTTGACGAGTAAAAATAATTATGAGGTATTCTCCTTAATATAATTGTATTTCTTAATTTTGATTGAAGATCGATAATTAAATCTATTTTTTTATAATATTGATTAGTAAATTTTTTTTTAGCTATAAAAAAATGCCACCATCTGAATCCAAAATATTTTAAATCTAAATTTAAAGTAGCTACTTTAATACCAAATTCTTTTAATTTACCTTGAAAGTGATTTTGATGTGCTCCTATGTAAAAAAATTCAGCAGTTTTATAATGTTTTTGAAGGCTTAATATTAACATAAATAATTGTATTGAATCCCCTAAGCCACCACCTGAATTATACAATAAGATTTTTTTCATTAAACACTTATACTTTATAAGATTTATAAAATAATATAAACGTGATTAATAAATTAATATTGTACCTTCGTGGTGAAATTAGTAGACACAAAAGACTTAAAAGATAATAACTACTAATCTTTTAAAACTCACACTCTCTCTCGGTAACAAATGTCTAGCATTTACTAGATCAAATATCAGTCCAAGCATATTTATAATGCATGGACAAAGTAATTAAATCAGAAGAAAAGGGAAGACAGAGAGAAATCAAATACAAGATTGGTTTTACCAATACTGCTATCTATAATCTCACCCCTTTAACAATTGCTCCTTCTAAGCTTGAGTAAAGTTTTACCTGAGACAGAACAGTAGCTTTTTTAATCATTCGAATAGTTTAAGATAATTTAAATGGTAATAAAAAGTTTAATTGTAGTAATAGGGATCTTGTTTTTTTTATCTTTAGAATATCTATTTCCTAAAGAAAAAATTGAATTTAAAGACAAATTATCAAGAATATTTAAAAACATCTTCTTTTGGTTGGTGAATATCGGGATT
>Ga0115003_10001068_pt1 | contig 24307 bp, 24 predicted proteins | sample ArcticOcean_MG_C_7_FD_88736 | JGI IMG/M metagenome (GOLD analysis project Ga0115003, IMG submission 88736) | Marine microbial communities from western Arctic Ocean - ArcticOcean_MG_CB11_88 | ecosystem: Environmental > Aquatic > Marine > Oceanic | place: Arctic Ocean: Canada Basin | collected... | reverse complement strand
CGTTCAATGCTTGGCAAATCATACAAGGTTTGGAAACTGTTGGTCTAAGAATGAAACAACACTGTGCTAATGCAGAAAAAGTTGTAACATTTTTGGAAACACAGAAAAATGTTAAAAATGTAATCTTTCCTACTAATCACCAAGGTGAAATTAAAGAGAGGGCTAAAAAATACCTACAAGGTGGAAATGGAGCTTTAGTTGGAGCTGATTTAGGAACTGCAGAAGCAGGAGCTAAGTTTATTGATAACTTAAAGATGCTTTATCACGTTGCTAACATCGGTGATGCTAGAAGTTTAGCTATTCACCCAGCTACTACAACTCACAGTCAATTAAGTGAGAAAGAATTGTTAGCTGCAGGTGTAACACCAGGTTACGTAAGGCTTTCAATAGGTATCGAACATCCAGATGATATTATTGCAGACATTAAGCAAGCTTTAGCTGCTTAACAATTTGATTTATAGCCCCATTAAATTATAGTGGGGCTATCACATGATCAAACAAATTAAATCTTCAGAAATAAAAAAATTTATAGAACAAAATCCTAAAACTGTTCTTTTAGATGTAAGAACAGAAGATGAATGGGATACGATTGGTAGACCCGTCTCTGAAAGTCTGGGTATAAAAACTTTTTTTATTACAATGAGTCAAGATCCAGGTTTTATTGAAAGTGTTACAAAAAAAATTAATAAAGAAAATAAAATTTTAGTTATGTGTGCAGCGGGTGGAAGATCTTTAATTGCAGCTCATTTATTGGAAAAAGAAGGTTATTCAACTCACAATATTTCCGATGGGTATAGTGGTAATGGTCAAGATCTTGGCTGGAAAAATTCTGGACTACCGTCCAATTAAATATTGTTTTAAATTATTATTTTTAGTTATTTCTTTCATTTTAGCTTGAAAAGCTATAGCAAGTTTTCTTGGTGAGTTATTGAATTGTGTAAAGCCATTAAAAAAATTATTCTCCTCTACTTTAACTACATCGTTAGGTTTAACAAATTTTTTTTTATTTACTACATTTAAAATCTCAGGATATTTTTTTACTACTGCCTGTGTTTTTTCTTTTATAGAGGTATTTGTTGAAGTTATTTTTTTTTTTAAAATAGTGCAAAATTCTGACCTTGTTTTTTCAATAAAAGATACGCAGGTATCTTTTTTTTTTTCAGGATTTTTCTCTTCAGCGTAAGCAAGAGCGTGTCCCAATGGAGTTTTTCCTGTTTGTTTTTTTACTCCATAACTTATTGTTGAATTTATAGAAGATTGTAGTATTTTACCACTTGATGCACCTCCGACTGAACTACCTAGCAAAGCAATGGACTCCACGCATCCGTTAAATAAAAATGTTAGCGATAATAAAAGTAATATTTTATACATAATTTGTTAGGATGAATTTTTAGTGTTAAAATTTTGTAAAGTTTATCAGATTCATGTAAATAAGAACACCTATAGATCATTCCTTGTATGAATGCATGTGTCCATAATAGTTTAATTTTATACAACCTATGATAGTGAACGCTGTAGGTTTGAAAGGTTTTTCTTTTATGATAATTATTTATCCAAGTACTTAATTTTGGATTTTTCATCTATTAGAGGTTGTAGAGATGAAGTGATTTCGTTTGAGGAATTATTTAGTGTTTTTTCATTATTGATATTAGCTTTTGTCACATTTTTCGTATGATTTTTTTCTTCCGCGTAAGATAGGGCGTGTCCTAATGGACTTTTCCCTGTTTGTTTTTTTACTGCATAACTTATTGTGGTATTAACAGATGATTGGAAAAATTTTCCACTTGAAGTTGCTCCAAATGAGGGACCAAATAATGCAACAGACTCCGCACACCCATTCAGTAGAAATATTAACGATATTAAAACAATTATTTTTTTCATAGCTTTTAATTTCGTGCTTGTGACTTATTATTTTTTTTAACAATATTCACTTCATTTCTCTTTAAAAACAAGAGAAACGATCAAATGAGTATATCAAATACAACCTGCAATGGAAGACTTTATGAAATTATTCTTAGTGGCTCACCTTTTAAACAAGCTTCTAAATTTTCAATCATTTGATTGTAGAACATGTTGTAATTTTCAGCTGTTACATACCCTATGTGGGGCAATAAAAAAGCGTTAGGTAAAAATCTTAATTTATGATCTTGAGGTAATGGTTCTTTGTCATAAACATCCAATCCTGCTCCGGCAATTCTTTCATCTTTAAGAGCTTTAATTAAATCGTTTTCATTGATTATCGGTCCACGAGATGTATTTATTAGAAAAGAAGATGCCTTCATCATGTCAAATTCTTTTTTGGTAACTAAATTTTTATACTTTTCACCTAGAACAACATGGATAGAAATAATATCAGCATTTTTAAATAAATCTTCTTTACTCATTGGAAGCACACCAATTTTATTAGCATGTGTTAAATCTAAATTTTCACTCCAGGCACACACTTCCATTCCAAATGCTTTAGCCACTTTTGCTACCTGAGTTCCAATTTTTCCAAGTCCAACTAAACCTAAAAGTTTACCCCTCAATTCTAATCCTACAGTGGTTTGCCAATACCCTTGGAACATATTATCTACTTCTTGCTTAATATTTCTAAACAAACCTAATATTAAAGCCCAAGTAATTTCTGCTGCTGGGTTAGGATTTATTTCTGTTCCACTGACTACAATTTTATTTTTTTTAGCAGCCTCTAAATCAATGGCATTATTTCTCATGCCCGAAGTTATTATATATCTTAGTTTAGGGAGAGAATTAATTAGTGCTTTTGATAATGGTGTTCTCTCTCTCATAATAAAAAGAGCGTCAAAGTCTTCGAGAGCTACTATGGCTTCACTTTCATTTAAAAAAGGTTCTTTAAATATTTGAAAATTATATTTCTTTTCATACTTTTTAGTTTCAATAATTTGTTGAAACGCACCTTGATAATCATCTAGAACAGCTACTTTAATCATTATTTTTTTTATTTGATAAGTAAATACCAGATACTATAAAAATTGCTCCAACAAAATGATATAATTCAAATTTTTCGTTAAAGATAATTATTGCCATAACAGCACTAAATAAAGGCATCAATTGAATAAACATGCTAGCACGATTTGGTCCGATTATTTCTACACCTTTTTGCCAACAATAATAAGCGGCTATTGCCGGAAAAACCACAACATAAAAGAGAATTAGAAAAAATGCTTTATTATAGTTTAATTCTAAACCAATAGATTTTTCATAAAAAAATTGAGGGATTAAGAAGAGTATTCCAACTGAAACCATTAATTGTATTAGAGAAAACTGTGAAAATTTAAACTTATTCTTTTTAAGTAAAGTTGAGTAAAGAGCCCATGTAAAAACACAAACTAGCATCCATAAATCACCTTTATTAAAATTTAGAGAAATTATTTTTTGAATATCTCCACTGGAAATTATTGATCCAATTCCTATAATTGACAAAAATAATCCAAGTAATTGAAAAATATTTGTTTTTTCAATATTCATTAATGAAGAAAAAAAAATTGTTGCTGCCGGTATAGCTGCAAGCACTAAAACAGCATTAATTACTTGCGTGTAGTTAAGCGCGAAATAAACAACCGAGTTAAACGTACTTATTGTAATCACTCCCATAAAACTGATCACAAGCCAGTTTTTTTTTATTATTGGTAAATTGTTGTAAATTTCTTTGTAAGTAAAAGGCATTAGAATTAACCAAACTGAAATCCATCTAAAGACGTTAAGAGTTAATGGGGGTATTTGAAATAAAGTTGCGAATTTTCCGACAATAAAATTACCAGACCAAAATAATGTAGCAAACACTAGCAACATGTAGGCTAAATATTTTTTTGACATAAAATTCCTAATTAAATCTTTTTGAACTGTAAGGAGATAAATCTAAATTTGTTTTCTCTTCCGCAACTATTCCTGAAATAATTTTTCCTGTTATAGCACCTAAAGTCCATCCCAAATGGTGGTGACCAAAAGCATAAATAATATTTTTGTTTTTTAATGAAGGTCCAAGAATAGGTAAAAAATCTGGTAATGTTGGCCTAAAACCCAGCCACTCATCATCATGTTTTTCAAGTTGTGGTAAAAGTTCTTTTGTACTTCTAATAAGATATTCAATTCTTTTTTTTGAAGGTGGGTTTTTTAAGCCACCCAACTCTACAGTTCCTACTGCTCTTAGCCCTTGATTCATTGGCGTTAGACCAAAACCTTTGTCTAAGAAAATTACTGGTCTTGAAATTAAATTATCCATATTTTTAAAATGAACATGGTAACCTCTCTCAGTGTCTAAAGGAATTTTTTCACCCAGTTGATCTGTTAAATTTTTTGAAAAAGCTCCTGATGCAATAACTGATTTTTCAAACATATATTCTTTTCTTTCAGATTTTATGACTGTTTTATTTGCACTAATCTGCTCTATACCTTTTATGTCTTCTTGAACAAATTTTCCTCCTTTTTTTAAAAAAAGTCTAAATATTTCTTTTAAAATTCCATAAGGATCTCTTGCATGCATAGCACTTTCATAAAGAACTCCTGCATCAAAAATTGGTTTTAAATTTGGTTCTAGCTCTAAAACTTCTTTTTGAGTTAAAAGTTTTTGTTCTACACCAAGATCATTTCTTACTTTTATTTCAAGCTCTCTACTTTTTAAATTCTTATTAGTCCAAATGTAAATAATTCCTTTTTTTTCAACTAGATTAGTTATGTTTATTTCTCTAAATATATCTTCATACGCGTCGTTGGATAAGCTTAATATTTGATGCATATATTTTGCTGTATGTAACATTGATTTCTTATTGCAATTTTTTAAATAGTTAAAAAACCATGGAATCATTTTTGGTATGTGATTCCATTTTAGCGCTAAAGGTCCATTAGAACCAAATAGCATTTTTGGAACATCGTACAGCACATCAGGTCTATTAAATTGTAAGACAGCATAAGGTGAAAAATGTCCTGCATTTCCATAAGAGGCGGCTTTATATGCTGTTGATAGTGGGTCATGACGATCGAATATTGTAACTGGAATTCCTTTTTTTATTAATTGAAGACCAATACAAACGCCTTGTATTCCTGAGCCAACAATCCCAACTGATTTACATTTATAAGTTTCCATTTTAAAAATTATAATGCAAAGTTTGAAAGTTTAGTAGTGCGGTAGATTATGCTAATGCTTCTGAATCTTTGTTAACTACAGTCTCAGGTTGTTCGTTTTCTTTATTTTTCTTGCCGTCTTTAGGTTTACTAAATATAAAATTGTCCGTTAGTTTAGATTTTGAGGTGTTAGTTTTCTTGATATAACCGTCTATATCTGCCCCATTTTCTGTTTTTAAATTATTAGCAAATTCTATATCACCTTTAATAGTTCCAGAACTTCCAATAATTACATTTTCACCCGTTATTTTTCCATCCATATGTCCGTAAATTTCTACATGATCGGCTTCAATAGATCCTGTAATTGAACCTGTCTCTCTAACTATAATCTCTTTTGAATATACTGGACCTTTGACTAAGCCTGCTACATCAATAGCTCCAGAGCTATTAATTGTTCCCTCGATACTAACCGTTTCACTAATAAGAGATCTTTCAGAATCTTTTAATTTATTTTTTTTGTCGCCAAACATATTCATACTCATAATTTAATCATCTATAACTCATTTTAACAAGTGATTTTAATAAAATTTTTGTTCAATATAGGTTTTTTTTCTTTAATTAACCGGCGTATCTTTGTAGATTCTACACGACATAGCGATACCTAGACCAAGCATAATAGCCATCATTGAAGACCCTCCGTAGGACATAATAGGTAGTGGAGAGCCAACAATAGGCAATAAACCTAATACCATGCCCATATTTACCGCTACATATATAAAAAATGCTGTTCCAAAACTATAACAATAAAGTTTTCCAAAATTACTTCTAGTTATATTCCCAATTTTAATCAATCTTGAAATAATCAAACCATAAAGCAGTAAAATAAATATTGATCCAGAAAAACCAAACTCTTCAGAAAAAAGCGTAAATATAAAATCTGTGTGTTTTTCTGGCAAATAATCTAAATAACTTTGTGATCCCTGTAAAAAGCCTTTACCGAATAGACCTCCTGACCCTATTGCTATTTTAGATTGAATAATTTGATAACCTGCTCCCAATGGATCTCTATCCGGATTTAAAAAAGTTAATATTCTAGATTTTTGATAAGGTTTTAATAAAGATATTGCAAAAGGCAGTAAGGCAATAAAACTTAAAAAAGCATAACCAAAAAATTTAAGTTTTACACCTGCAAGCCATGCAACTACTAATCCTCCTGCTGCAATTAGCAAAGAAGTTCCAAGATCAGGTTGCATTACTACTAAAAGCACAGGAGCAATTAGCGCTACAATTGGAGTGAATAAAAATTTTAGTCTATTAATATTTTCTATTGAAACGCGGTGGTAATATTTAGATAAAAAAAGAATTAATCCTATCTTCATTAATTCTGAAGGCTGAAGATTTAAAACAAAAAAATCCAACCATCGTTTAGAGCCTGAAGATGATATTCCAAAATATTTTACTCCTAGCAAAAGCAAAAAGAAAAATATATAAATTAAATAGCTAGCGTTATGCCAAAAACGTATTTGAATGAAAGAAAAAAGCAAAAACATTGAAAAAAAAATAATAAATCTAAGAATATGACTTTTAGTATGGTACTTGAATTCTCCACCGTCAGTAGAATACATGGCAAACATACTGGTGATACCTAAAATTAAAATTGATAAAATTAAAATATAATCCATGGAAAATAGCTTATCTTTTAAACTCAAAGACGATTGTATCGATCTTGGTTGGAACATTAAATTTTCTCTCCTAATAAAGTATTTACAGATTTCCTTAAATTATGACGTTCTAAAACCTTTTTGATAACTTTTTTAGCAATAGGTGCAGCAGATGAACTTCCCGAACCTCCGTGTTCAACAACTACGCTAATAGCATATTTTGGATCTTTAACTGGGGCAAAAGCAATAAACAAAGCGTGATCTCTACTTTTGTAATCTATTTCTTCTTGTTTAACTTCAGCCTCTCTCTGTTCTTCTGTAAATCTTTTAATTTGAGATGATCCAGTTTTTCCAGCAAAAGTATATCTTGGATCTGTTAATCGAGATCTATAAGAGGTTCCTCCTGGCTCGTTGGAAGAAGCAAACATAGCGTCTTTAATAAAATCTATATTTGCCTGGTTTTTAAATAAGGGTTTCAAATTATTTTTATCTTGATTAAATATTATTCTAGGTTCGATCTTAAAACCTCCATTGGCAATTTGAGCTGTCATTAAACATAATTGAAGAGGCGTACTTAAAAAGTAGCCTTGCCCGATCCCAGTGTGCAAAGTTTCTCCTAAATACCAATTTTGTCCAATAAATTTTTTTTTCCATGCTGTGTTTGGAACAACTCCTGACCGCTCTTCATTGAACCCATCTAGAACTTTTTTTCCAAGACCAAATTTTTTTGCTGTTTCTGACAGTCGATCTACACCGAGCTTTCGTGCAACTTCATAAAAATATACATCACAAGATCTTTGAATTGCAGATCTCATGTTCATTACTCCGTGACCTTTCTTTTTCCAACAATGAAATTTTTCGCCAAATAACTCAATTTTACCAGTGCATTTAACTTTGTTAAGTGGTTTTGAAACACCATTTTCTAATGCACTTAAAGCCACTAAAGTTTTTATTGTTGACCCCGGGGGATATAAACCAGATAAAGCTTTGTTTGTAAGAGGTTTTTTATCGTTATTAATTAATTCGTTCCAATATTTTCTATCTATCCCATGAACAAATGCATTTGGATTGTACGATGGAGATGAAACCATAGACACGATATCACCATTATATATATCCATAACGCAAACTGCTGCTGCTTTATCTTTAATAATTTCTGTCGTATATCTTTGAACCTCTAAATCTAATGTGGTTTTAAAACTTTCACCTGCTTGACCTTTATCAACTTGCATTTGTTTTATTCTCTTACCATATGCGTTAACTTCGTATCTTTGGAAGCCTACTTTACCTATCATTCTTTCATCAAGTTTTCTTTCTAATCCAGTTTTGCCAACAGCAATTCCTGGTACAGCAATATCTTTTAAATATTTTTTATTTTTGAGATCTTTAGCGCTTACTTGTGAAACATACCCCAATGTATGAGCAAAGGAATTGTCTTTGTAAACTCTTGCGATAGATACAACTGGTTCCACTCCTTGCAATTCATGTAAAAATAAATTTACTCTAGCAAATTCTGCCCAAGTTAAATTATCAGATATAATAAGCGATTCCCATGGTTTTTGTTTTAAAATTTTTTTCTTTAGAGAGGATATTTTTTTATCACTTATATTTAATATTGCTTTTAATCTAAAAAATATCTCGTTAATTTTTCTTGTGTTTTCGGGTATTAAATGAATTTGATAGACTTGAGAATTTGATGCTATCTCCTGATTAAAAAAGTCTCTTATGATACCTCTTTCAGGGGCTAATTTCCATTCTCTAAATCTATTCTTATCGGATAAAGTTTTGTACTTGCTCCTTTCATTAATTTGAAGGGAAATCAAACGACCCAATACACCGATCACGACAATGGCTTTTGAGGCAGTCAATAGAAACATTCTCCTACTTATTATTTTGGACTTAATAAATGTATTTCCAGAGCCAGCACTAAGCATTTTCTCTAAATCTCACAGTTGAATTATAGAAAGTAAATAAAAACCAAAAGAATGGAAATAAAATGAAAGTGAAAAAGGTATTATAAAGCATCTCAGTAATGCTGAATGTTAGTTCAGTAAATTTAGATATCAAAGTTAAAAATGTAAAATTTGAAATTAATAACGCTATGATAAATGTAAACCAATCAGATGTTAAAGTTGTATGAACACTCATATTTTTAATATAAGTAGCAAAAAATGAAACCACTAAATAAGATAAAGAGCTAAGACCTAAAGGAAAACCCATCACCACATCATTTATTAACCCTGCTAAAAAGATGTGTCCATTGCCAAGTATTGCTGGTCTTTTTAAAACCCAAAAATAGACAATAATTAGTTGAAGATTAAAAGACAAAATTTCAAAGTAATTTTCAAAATGTGTATCTAATTCACTAATTGAAAAATAATATAATAGAATAATTGGACCAAAATTTTTAAGTTTTACTCCCACTGCTTCGTTTAGCATTTAAAAGCTTTCCTTTCTTTGTTGATCAAGAATAATTTTAATAAAAGAAAGTTGATTAGGTTCTACAAAAAGGACAACTTCGCCATTATTATTTGTAGTTCCAATCGGAGTTCCTGGTTTAAATATTTGATCTTTTCCCGATGTAAATATATTTGTACCTTCGATTAATTTGTACTCTTCTGGTAAATATTCCAATAATGGTTTGGAGCCACCGTTCCCTTTTAAAATAGCCTGCGTATCATTTTCACCTAATGTGACAGGTATTCTGCTGTTTAAATCGCTTAAAAGCAATACTCTTGATGACATATAGTTGGTTTCAACAACTCTACCTACAAGAAAATCTTTATTTAAAACAGGCATACCTTTTAAAACACCCGATTTAAATCCTTTGTTAATTATAATTGATTGCAGGTAAGGACTACTTTTATCTAATAAAACTTTTGCAACTATAACATTAGAAGCTAACCCGGTATCGTAAATACCTGAAAAAATACTGTCTGTTTCTATTAGTTGTTTTAGATTTTTATTTTGATTAAGGAGAAACTCAACATTTAGTTCTTTTCTCTTATAAGATTCTAATTCATTTTTTAATTTTTTATTTTCACTTTTAATATTCATAAAACTTGAAGCTTTATCAGACAAGCTAGGGAAAACTTTTAAAGGTGTTGAGGCAACTAATGAAAGTCTGTATACACCATCATTTATAATGGTTCTTGCTTGTTTCATAAAACTATAATTGTAAGTATCTAAAAAAAATATAATTATCGAAATTAAGATAAAAACTATTAAAGAGAATCTTCGCGCTCCTCCTTTTTTTAAAAGAGCTGAACGAAAAGCTATTCCAAAATCATCTCTACTAGAAGACATTTTTTTAAATTAATTAATACTCAGACAGCATTGTGGAAAATAATTCTTCATTTTCTAATGCTCTTCCTGTACCGATAGCCACACAAGATAAAGGATCATCGGCTATTGTTACTGGTAAACCTGTATCTTGAGAAATTAATTTATCTATATTTTTTAGTAATGCGCCTCCACCTGTCAAAACTAATCCCATATCGATTAAATCCGCAGATAACTCTGGAGGTGTGTTTTCAAGTGCCTCTTTGATTCCAGCTAAAATTTGATTTAAAATTGGCATTATTGCTTCGCAGGCATCTTTTTCTGACAATTCAATCTCTTTTGGAGTTCCAGATCTAATATCCCTTCCTTTCATTAAGAAAGTATTATTTGTAGAGGGAATAGCTGTACCGATTTCTTTTTTTATTTTTTCAGCAGTTGAATCTCCAATTAATAAATTCATTTTTTTTCTCATATAATCTTTAATTGAATTATCCAGCGCATCACCTGCAATTCTTAAAGATTTAGAATAAACTACACCGCCTAAAGACATAACGGCAATCTCAGTTGTACCACCGCCTATATCAACAACCATTGAACCTGTTGCTTCTGAGATTGGTAATCCAGCACCTATAGCTGCAGCTATTGGTTCTTCAATTAGTTGAACTTTTCTAGCCCCAGCAGCTAAAGCTGAATCTTGAATTGCTTTTCTTTCGACTGGAGTTGATCCAGTTGGAACACAAATTAAAATTCTTGGATTGGCAAAAGCATTTTTTTTGTGAACTTTTTTAATAAAATGTTTAATCATTTCTTCTGTAACAACAAAATCTGCAATAACTCCGTCTTTTAGAGGTCTGATAGCTTGAATATTTCCAGGTGTTCTTCCTAACATAGTTTTAGCTTCGTCTCCTACAGCTAGAACTGATTTCTTGCCTCCATCTTCTATGACTGCAACAACTGATGGTTCATTTAAAACTACTCCTTGATCTTTAAGCACAACTAATGTGTTAGCTGTTCCGAGATCGATTGCCATATCTTGTGACCATAATGATGTTAAACCTGCTAGACCTTTAAACATATTTCTCCTTTATATTTGTGCGCTTAAACTTTCGTCTGGCGCTGTTTTTTTTCTTTTGATTATTAATTTATTTAAGGCGTTTAAATAAGCATTCGCAGAAGCAACTAAAGTGTCTGTATCTGCGGCTTGACCTACTGTTGTTTTACCTTTTTCTTCAATTCTAACACTCACTGTAGCTTGAGCATCTGTTCCTTCAGTTACAGCATGCACATTATATAATTGAAGATTAACTTCATGTGCATAGAGTTTTTTAATACATTTAAATATCGCGTCAACCGGGCCGTCTCCTGTTTCAGTGGCATTTTTAATTTCTCCAAAAACTTCTAAAGTCATTTCAGCTTTCTGAGGTTCGCCAGTTCCTGCAAAAACTTTTAGAGATTTTAATTTGATAACGTTGTCTTCTGTTACCAAACTATCGTCTACAATTGCGGCTATATCTTCATCGTAAATATGCTTTTTTTTATCAGCTAAAATTTTAAATTTACCAAAAGCTGTTTGAATAACATCATCTGTAACATCAATATAACCAAGATCATTTAATTTGTCTTTAAATGCATGACGACCTGAATGTTTACCCATCACTAATGAAGTTTTATGAACACCGACACTTTCTGGTGTCATTATTTCATAGGTGTTTCTATTTTTTAACATGCCGTCTTGATGAATTCCTGACTCATGAGCAAAAGCATTTTTCCCAACAATAGCTTTATTGAATTGAACAGGAAAGCCTGTCGCATTCGAAACTACTTTTGATGCTTTACTTAATAATTTTGTATTTATTCCAGTTGTATATGGCATCAAATCATTTCTAGTTTTCATTGCCATTACAACTTCTTCAAGGGCCGCGTTTCCTGCTCGCTCTCCAATTCCATTAATTGTGCATTCTATTTGTCTTGCCCCCGCCATAACACCAGCCAAAGAATTTGCGACTGCTAAACCTAAGTCATTATGACAATGAGTTGAAAGAATTGCTTTATCAATGTTCGGGACTTTATTTAACAATGTTTCAATAATTTTTTTAAACTCTGATGGCACGGTGTAACCAACAGTATCAGGAATGTTTATAGTTTTAGCTCCACATTTGATCGCAAGTTCAACTGTTTTACACATATAATCCATGTCAGTTCGTGTTCCATCTTCACAGGACCACTCTACATCGTCAGTAAATTTTCTAGCATAAGTAACGCTTTCTTTAATTGCGTCTAAAACTTCTTCTGGTGATTTATTTAACTTATGTTTCATATGAAGTGAACTAGTAGAAATAAATGTATGAATTCTAAAATTTTTTGCATGTCGTAGTGCTTCATGACAAGCATCAATATCTTTTTTTGTTGCTCTTGCTAACCCAGCAGGAATTGACTTTTTTAAAGTTTTGCTAATTTCTGTTACAGCCTCATAGTCTCCAGGAGAAGCGATTGGAAATCCGGCCTCGATAACGTCAACACCTAATTCATCAAACACTCTAGAGATCTGTAATTTTTCCTCTAAACTCATTGATGCGCCAGGAGATTGTTCTCCGTCTCGCATTGTAGTATCAAAAATAATTATTCTATTTTTATTGCCCATTTTATTTATGCTTAAACAAAAGTATAATACAATCAAAACTAGAATAAGCAAATACTTATACAAAATTCGCTTTAGTTATTAGATCGAAATGGGCTAATTTTTATCTTTATCCACTAATTTGTTTTTACCAATCCATGGCATCATAGCTCGAAGTTCTTTACCTACTTTTTCAATCGGATGATCAGCCAAATCTTTTCTCATTTTTAAAAAATTCTTTTGACCCGCTTTATGCTCATTCATCCAGTCTTTAGTAAATTTTCCTGATTGAATGTCTTTTAGCACTTCTTTCATCTTTTCTTTAGATTTGCTATCAACAATTCTCTTACCTGAAACATATTCTCCATATTCGGCAGTATTAGAAATTGAATAGTTCATATTTGCAATCCCCCCTTCGTAGATAAGGTCTACAATTAGTTTTACTTCATGCAAAGTTTCAAAGTAAGCCATTTCTGGTGGATAGCCGGCTTCGGTTAAGGTTTCAAACCCGTTTTTAATTAGTTCAACTAAACCTCCGCAAAGAACAGTTTGCTCTCCAAATAGATCTGTTTCACACTCATCTTTAAAAGTTGTTTCAATAATTCCTGATTTACCTCCGCCAATAGCAGAAGCATAAGATAATGCTAAATCTCTTGCTTTACCTGAACTATCTTTGTGTACAGCCATAAGACAAGGAACTCCGCCACCTTTTTGATATTCACTTCTAACAGTATGACCTGGACCTTTAGGTGCAACCATAAAAACATCTAAATCTTTTCTGGCGTTAATTAAATCGAAATGAATATTTAAACCATGTGCAAAAGCTAAACTTGTTCCTTCCTTCATTCTTTGCTCTATATGGTTTTTATAAATCTCAGACTGAAGTTCATCTGGAGTTAACATCATCACAACATCTGCCCAAGCAGCTGCATCAGATAATGACATAACTTTTAATCCTTCACCTTCTGCTTTTTTAATACTTGAAGAACCCTCTCTTAAAGCAACAACTATTTCTGCAACACCACTATCTTTTAAATTTAAAGCATGCGCATGTCCTTGACTGCCATAGCCAAAAATTGCAACTTTTTTCTTTTTAATTAAACTTGTATCCGCATCTTTTTCATAAAATGTTTTCATATGTTCTCCTAGTTTTGTATAAAAATTTCTTTTCCTTTTGTCATAGCAACTGCGCCTGTTCTTGAGGTACTAATTAACCCTAAAGGCTTAAGGTTTAAAGTTAATTTATCAATTTCTCTTCTTAAAGCAGTTACTTGAATAACAAAAGACTTTTTTGTTTTATCTAATACAAAAGAATTATATTTTTGACATAATTTCTTGGCTTTATTAAGTTTTACTGAAGTTCCAGTTAATTTAAAAAGAGCTAATTCTCTAAATAGAATATCGGGATCATTTCTTGAAAAATCAGCAACTTTGTGAACAGGTATTAATTTACCTAATTGTAGTTTTATCTGTTGAATAACTTGTGGCGTGCCTTTTGTTACAATTGTTATTCTTGATAAATGTTTTGTTTTGTCAATTTCAGCTACAGCTAGAGACTCAATATTGTAGCCTCTACCTGAAAACAAACCAACAACTCTTGCTAAAACTCCTGCTTCGTTATCAACCCAAACTACGATATTATGAAAATCCTCTTTTTCTAATTTAGTCGGTTCACTATAAGCTGATTTAGACTTAACCATTAAACTAAAGTTTTCCCTTCATCTGAAACATCTTTTTCATCTTCTGGTCCCAGTAGCATTTGATTATGTGGTTTTCCAGATGGGATCATCGGGTAACAATTTTCTTGTTTATCTACCCTACAATCAAAAATAACAGGCTTATCTGAATTAATCATTTCTTTTATTTTTTCATCTAACTCGTCAGGTGTTTTAGCTCTTATTCCTACTGCTCCATAAGCTTCAGCCAACTTGACAAAGTCTGGTAACGCCTCTGTGTAGCTTTCGGAATAATTCTTATCATGAAGTAATTCCTGCCATTGACGGACCATTCCCATATACTCATTATTCAAAATAAAGATTTTGATTGGGAGTTTGTACTGAACTGCCGTCGACATTTCTTGCATATTCATCAAAATTGAGGCTTCTCCCGCTATATCTATTACAAGTTTTTTAGGATGTGCAATTTGAACACCAATTGCTGCTGGCAAACCATACCCCATAGTTCCGAGACCACCTGAGGTCATCCATCTATTAGGCTTATTAAATTTATAGTGCTGGGCTGCCCACATTTGGTGCTGACCAACTTCAGTGGTAATAAAAGTATCTTGGTCTTTTGTTAATTCATAAAGTCTTTGGACAGCATGCTGAGGTTTAATTGTTTTGGTACTATTAATAAAATTTAGTGATTTCTTTTCTCTCCACTTATCAATTTGAGTCCACCATTTAGAAGTTTTTTGTTTGTTTGAATTAATAAAATTTTTATTTTTATCTTTAAATTTAATTATTAATTTATCTAATAATTCTGAAACATCGCTAATAATTGCTAAATCAACATTAACATTTTTACCGATTGAAGATGGATCTATGTCGATATGAATTTTTTTAGATTTTGGTGAAAATTCATCTATCTTTCCTGTAATTCTATCGTCAAACCTTGCGCCAATATTAATCATTAAATCACAATCATGCATAGCATTGTTCGCTTCATAGGTTCCGTGCATTCCCAACATTCCTAAAAATTGAGGGTCATCTCCTGGATACGACCCCAATCCTTGAAGAGTTGATGTAATAGGAAATCCAGTCAAGGAAACTAACTCTCTTAATAATTTACTTGCTTTTGGACCGGAGTTTATAACCCCTCCTCCAGTATAAAATATTGGTTTAGATGAGTTTTTCATCATCTCAATGAATTTACTTATATCTTTTGGATTTATATTATTAAATTTAGGTTTATTTAATTTATAAGGAGACTTATTTTTTTTAACTTCATAAATTCCTTTGTTAAACTGAATATCTTTTGGAATATCTATTAAAACGGGTCCAGGTCTTCCAGTGGTAGCAATTATAAATGCTTTGTGCATTATGCCAGCTAAATCATTTACATCTTTAACTAACCAATTGTGTTTTGTACAGGGCCGAGTAATCCCTGTAGTGTCACATTCTTGAAATGCGTCTGTTCCAATTAAATGTGTTGGAACTTGTCCTGAAATACAAACAATTGGAATTGAATCCATGTATGCATCTGTCAAAGCGGTCACTGCATTAGTTGCACCAGGTCCAGATGTCACTAGAAGGATTCCAGGCTTGCCACTTGATCTCGCATAACCTTCAGCTGCGTGACCTGCTCCCTGTTCATGTCTTGCTAAAATATGTTTAATAGATTTATGATTTTTTAATTCATCGTAAATTGGCAAAACTGCCCCACCTGGATAACCAAAAATAAATTCAACATTCTGATCCTCTAGTGACTTAAAAACAATTTCTGCTCCACTAAATAATTTAGGCATTTATACAATCTAGCCTAGAAATGGTTTCCGTCAAGTTTTAGCTGACGACTTTTAAAGTTTTTTTAAAAAGAATAGATAAATCTTTAGAATAAAGCTTATTCCAGTTCTTCATGTGTCCCCTTGCCCAAGTATTTTGCCTCTTAGCATATTGTCTTGTCTTTATATTTATTAGTTCTTTGCACTGCTTTAATGTGATTAATCCTTTAAAATAACTGTTAATTTCCTGAATACCAATTAATTTGTTAACTGAAAAAGATTTATTTAATTTTAAAATATTAAAATTCTTTACTTCTTCAACACATTTATTTTTGAACATTTTTTCAGTTCTTTTTGATATTTTTTTTAATAATTCCTCTCTTGGCATTTCAATAAATATCTTTTTAATATCGTAGTCAACGAAATCTGACTTAGTGTATGACATCCAATCGTATAACGATTTTTTTGTATAAATCATTACCTCATATGCCCTTTGTACTCTTTGAGAGTCGGTAGGTAAAATTTTACCTTTTACTTTTGGATCCATTTCTAGAAGTTTTTCATAAAATTTTGCATAACCTAGTTTTTTAAAAAGACTTCTAACTTGATTTCTAGTTTTAATATCTATGTTAGGAATTTTACTAATTCCTTTGGTTATAGTATTAAAATATAAGCCAGTTCCACCAGTTATTATTGGTATTTTATTCTTTTTCAAACATGTATTAATTTTAACTTTGGTTTTTTTAAGCCAGTCTCCAGCAGAAAAATATTTTTTTACTGAGACTACGCCATATAAATGGTGTTTGGCTTTTTTAAGTTCTTGATTATCAGGTCTAGAGGATAAAATTGAAAACTCTTTATACACCTGCATACTGTCTGCATTAATAATTTCACCTTTTATCTTTTTTGCTAATTGAATGGCTAATTTAGATTTTCCTGATGCTGTGGGGCCGGCTAAGAGAATAATTTTTTTTGGCAAAATTAATTTATTTTTACACCTAGGTATCTTCTCTGATTATTTTTATTTATAACAGTTATTAGTAATGTCTTTTCACCTTTTTTAAATATTTGATTAACAATTTCATTTAGATCTGCAGATTTTATTACAGGGTTTTTTTGAACTTCAATAATAATATCATTAACATTTAAAAGACCTGATAGTGAACTTTTAGAGGAAATATTTACAATGACAGCTCCTTTAATATTCTTATCTAATTTTCTTGATTCAATATCTTGATTGCTGATATCCCTTACAGTTATTTTTAAAGTTTCTATTTCTATTTCTTTATTAATTTTAGCTGGTTTTTTCTCTTTAAATTCCTCAGAAGATTCTAACCTTCCTAGTGTTAATCTTTTTGAGATAAGTTTTTTGTTTCTCCAAACCTTTAATTGAACATTTTTTCCAACCTTTGTATTTGCAACAACTTTTGGTAAAGTTCTCATTGTATCTATTTTTTTTCCATCAAATTCTAAAATAATATCACCGGCTTTTATTCCAGCTTTATCTGCGGGACTACTCTCACCTACACTTGCGACTAATGCGCCTTCTGGTTTTTTAAGTTTCTCTACATCTGCTATTTCTTTAGTAACTTCTTGAATTCTAACACCTAGCCAACCTCTTCTAGTTTCACCAAAACTAATTAATTGATCGATTACATTTGATGCTGCATTAGAGGGAATAGCAAAACCAATTCCTATGGACCCTGCCTGTCCTGGTGCAATAATGGCTGTATTAATACCAATAACCTCGCCTTTTAAACTAAACAAAGGTCCTCCAGAATTTCCTTGATTAATCGAGGCATCAGTTTGAATAAAATCATCATAACGAGTTAAATTAATATCTCTATTTCTAGCTGAGATAATTCCTGAGGTTACGGTTCCACCTAATCCAAAAGGGTTTCCAATTGCTACCACCCAATCACCAACTCTTGCAACAGAAGAATCTCCAAATTTTACAGCTTTAAATTTTTCATTAGTTTCCATTTTAAGTACGGCAATGTCCATATAAGGATCTGCTCCGATTACTTTTGCTTTATATTCTTTTGAACCAACTCTAACTAAAATATCTTCTGCATTTGCTATAACGTGATTATTAGTAATAACAGTTCCATTTTCTTTGATAATAAACCCTGACCCTAAGGCTGAAGCTTTTCTCTCAGTTGGTTTTTCAAAATCTTTAAACATTTCACCAAAAGGAGATCCTGGGGGAAATTCAAATGGAAACGGTTTTGCAGAAGTTTTTACTGTTTGTGTTGTTGAAATATTAACAACCGATGGCATTAGTTTTTCAGCTAAATCTGCAAAAGAATCTGGGACAGCGTTGGCTGCATTAAAATAATTTAAATTTATAATTATTAAAATAGGGAATAATTTTTTTAAAAAATACATTTAACTTTTTATATACCAAATTATTATAAAGCCAATGATCAAAAAAATTACACCGTACGTTCTAAGTTTCTTTTCTGAGATATTTTTGATTAGTTCAAGCATAATTTTTATTCTAGAAGGAAAAAGAGCGATGAATAAACCTTCGATGAAAAATAGCAATCCTATCGCTATAATAAGATCGTTCATAGAAATTTTTATCTTGGTTTCATGGACTTGCCAAAAAATTTAAAGAATTCACTATCAGGTGATAAAACTAAAGAAGTTTGTCCACCAATCAAAGCTTTCTCATAAGCTTGCATCGCTCTATAAAAAGCGAAAAATTGGGGATCTCTTCCAAAAGCCTCAGCAAAAATTTTGTTCCTTCGACCATCACCTTCACCTTTCATAATTTCTGATTGTTTTTTCGCATTAGCAAGTAAAACGGTAACGTCTTTATCTGCTGTAGATGTTATTTTTGCGGCTATTTCTGCTCCTTGTGCTCTAAATTCCTTTGCTTCTCGTTGTCTTTCGGTTTGCATTCTTTTGTAAATTGCATCACTGTTAGCAGGAGGTAGATCAGCTCTTTTAATTCTTACATCAATTATCTTAATACCAAAACTCTTGGCTTCTTCGTTTACATCGTTACGAATGATAGTCATTTGTTTAGTTCTCTCTGTAGAAAGTAAAGTAGCTAATTCTTGTGTTCCTAAAACACCTCTAATTCTAGAATTTATAATTGTAGATAGTCTTGATCTCGCAACTCTTTCGTTTCCAACAGAAATGTAGAATTTTAATGGATCAATTATTTGAAATCTTGTTATTGCATCTATAATTAAACGTTTTTGATCAGATGCTATTACTTCTTCTGGAGGATTATCTAAATTTAATACTCTTTTATCTAAATAAACAACGTTTTGAATAAAAGGTAATTTAAAATTTAAGCCTGCTTTAGATATAATTTTTTTTGGGTCACCAAATTGAAGTACGATTGCTTGGTTGATTTCTTGAACAATTATAATTGATTGAAATAAAAGAACTCCGATTACTACAATTGCTGGAACTATAAATTTTGGTATTTTCATTATTTTGGATCTTTCTTTCTAAGTTCTGGTAGTGGTAAATACGGTACTACGCCTGAGCCTGAATTTTTATCGATAATAACTTTATCAATATCAGCTAAAACTTTTTCCATAGTCTCTAGATACATTCTTTCTTGTGTAACTTGTTTTGCATTTTTGTATTCATTATAAATTGCTAAAAATCTACTAGCTTCACCTTCTGCTGCGGCTACTACTTGTTTTTTATAAGCTTCTGCTTCTTGTAAAATTTTTTCTGCTTCACCTCTTGCTCTTGGAATTACATCGTTAGCGTAACCTTCGGCTTCATTTTTAAACCTTTCTCTGTCTGCTCTTGCAGCTTGTACATCTCTAAAAGCATCAATAACTTGGCTTGGGGGATCTGCTTGTTGCGTTTGAACTTGTGTAATTTGAATACCAGATCCATACTGATCTAGAATTTTTTGAGTTATTTCTTGAACTTCTACTTCTATTTGAGATCTTCCTTCTGTCAAAATAGATTGGATTTTACTTTTAGCTATAACTTCTCTCATCGCAGTTTCTGAGGTTGCTTTAACTGTTTCTACTGGACTTTGAATATTAAATAAAAAATTGCCCGCGTCTTTTATAACCCAAAATATTGAATAGTTTATATCAACTATGTTTTCATCTCCTGTTAGCATTAAACTTTCTTCAGGAACATTTCCAACACCTGATGATGATCTTCCGCTATCACTTGCGGGTCTGAAACCAACATCAATTCTGTTAACCTTTGTAACTTTAGGAGTTAATGCTCGCTCAAAAGGTCTAGGTAAATGGTAGTGCAATCCTGGCTGCGTTGTATTTACAAATTTTCCAAATCTTAAAACAACTCCCTGTTCATCTGGTAAAACCCTGTAAAGTCCGCTTGCAAAATAAAGACCTAGTACAATAATTAGTCCCATAATTATTGGTTTCGATCCACCCGGCTTTCCACCTGAAAACTTATTAATAGTTTTTTGAAAATTTCTTATAATATCATCTAAACTAGGTGGTTGTTGTCTGGTGCCTGAACCGCCGTTGCCATTGTTAGAGCCACCTCCTGGAGGCGCGCCCCAAGGCGATTGGTTTTTTAAAATTTTATCTTTAAAACTCATTGCACTTTATATAGTGACTTTTGACTTAAAAACAAGTTAAGTAACAGCGCTATTATGACCGATAAAAAAGAAAAAATAGACCGAGCAATGAAAGAAAAGCTTGCTCCAAAGCAATTTATTAAACATCCAATAAATGGAACCAAATGTACTATATTAGTTTCAAGCGCTAAAGGTGGTGTAGGTAAATCTACTGTAGCAATAAACTTAGCTTTTGCTTTGCAAAATCTTGGAATGAAAGTTGGGGTTTTAGACGCTGATGTTTATGGTCCTTCTCTACCAAAATTAATTAAATTAAATGAAAAACCTAAAAGCGAAGATGGCATAGCATTAATTCCATTAGAAAAATATAACGTTCAATTTATGTCCATGGGGTTTTTAGTGGATGAACAAACGCCAATGATATGGCGTGGCCCTATGGTTATCAGTGCTCTTAAAACAATGACCCAAAAAGTTTTATGGAAAGATAGAGATGTAATTGTTGTTGATATGCCACCAGGTACAGGTGATGCGCAGCTTACTTTTGCACAAGAAGTTAAAGTTGATGGAGCTGTTATAGTTTCTACGCCTCAAGATTTAGCTCTATTAGATGTAAAACGTGGAATACAAATGTTTGAAAAAACAGGGGTTAAAATTTTAGGTTTAATTGACAATATGAGCTTCTTTAAAGGTGATGATGGTAAAGAATATAAAATTTTTGGAGAAGGTGGAGTTGAAAAAACCGCAAAAGAATTTAATAAAAATTTTCTTGGTAAAATTCCTATTCATCAAGATTTAAGAGACGCTACAGATAAAGGCGATCCATTAACTCATTCAAAGCCTGATCATGAAGTTTCAAAAATATTTGAAGATATAGCGAGGCAGATTAATGCGGGATTGGTTTGACTATACTCTTAAAAAGAAAAAAATTAATAGCCTTAATCGATTACAATATAATAATAAAATTTTAATTAACCATGATGAAAAGAAACATTTTGAATTTAAGGGATTTAAATCTTTAAAACATGTTTCTATATCTTTTAAGTATTTAAATAAAGTTTTAAAAAAAAAGGAAAAAATTTTATGTATTGGCTCTGGGTGGGGATACTTAGAATTTTTATTATCAAAAAAGTTTAGTATAACTGCCTCTGATTATAATAATCATTATGTTAAGTTTCATAAGAAAAATAATTCTACAAATTTTAAGTACATAAAATTAGATATTTTAAAAAGTAAACTGCCTTTTCGAAAAAATAATTTTAAACAGATATTGATTAACAATATTGAGTACCTTTTTGACAATAGTCAAATGAATAAATGTATTAAAAATATAAAGAAATTAGGTGGCAAAAAAACTGATTATTTTTTAATTTTTAGAAGTAGAGATGGTTTTATTATAAAATTAATTGAAAAATATTTAATTTATTTTGAAATGAAACTTAAACAAATATTGAAGTTCATTAGAGGTGAGCGATTAAGTTTTACAAAAAACCATCATGGTTTTAGAAGGTCAAAAAAAGAATTTCTTGAATTGTTAGAAAAAAATAATCTAAAAATAATATCAGTTTATGAAGATATGTATGAAGCTGAGTATGAAAGATTAGCTATAGTTAGGAAATTAAAATTATCAAAATTCTTATCAATATTGTTTTTTAAATCTCACCCTTATTTACATATAATACGTTTTAAATAACTTTATCACTGAAATCAAAAGATACCATAAGCTCGTTCCACTCTCTCTTAGATAACCCTGAATTTTCAACGTTAACTTTTTCTCCTTTAGCCATTTGCTGAATTACTTTCTTTCCTTTGGCTGAAACATGAACTGCACCAACTCTATAATCTAAAAAAGCAGCGTGAGTAATTGGCACCCATTTTTTAACCGTTTCAAGCATTGTTTCTGCATAAACTCTAATTTCATATTGAGCATGACTGTCAGCTCTTAAAAATAAAAAGTTTAATAAATTTAATAAATCTGTTTTCCAATACCACTGTGTATACGAGTTTAGTGTTAAATTCATTCTAGCTAGCTCTCTTGCTAGGCCGGCTTTTTTTTCGTCAATAATTGTTCCATCAAATCTTTCGTTAAGCATTGTTTCATAGTTACCGTAAGTTCTTGTGGCATCATCTTTTAAAATTTTAAGGACTTCATCTGCTTGATCTCCAGTTATTAAATCTCCTCTACCTTGCCTGTTTATTGTTGATTGGGCGGAGAGCTGTTCTTTTTTTGGAATATAAAACTCTTTATCTAAAATAGAATATCTTGCAGAATATTCATTAACATTTGCTGTTCTATGCCTGATCCACTGACGTGCTATAAATATTGGAAGTTTTACGTGATATTTAATTTCACACATTTCAAATGGAGTTGAGTGCCAATGCCTCATCAAATATTTAATCAAACCTTCATCGGTTGAAACTTTTTTAGTTCCTTTTCCGTATGAAACTCTAGCCGACTGAACTATAGAAGTGTCGTCCCCCATATAGTCAACTACTCTGACAAAACCATGATCTAATACAGGTAATGCTTCATAAAGAATTTTTTCTAATTCCGGCGAAGTTACTCTTTTTGTCTCATGCTTTTGAGATTGTTGATCTGTTATCTCTTTTTTTTGCTCTATTGTTAGTTTCATTTTGAATTAATTTATTGAATCTCTTTGAAAGAGTTTTATATTAATACTGTTGGTTTTCCAACTATGACGATAAACGAATTTCGTAATAAACATCACGGACGTGGGGGCAGTACCCACCACCTCCACCATTTACAACTTATGGGGGTGAATTAGGATCGACGGGTGTCTAAAGGCTGTTCTTTCGTACGAGATGGTTCCGACGTAACGGGCCAATTTACAAATGCTAACGAAAGTTACGCACTTGCTGCTTAATTAACTTAGTTAATTAAGTTACGGGGTTTGGGGCACCTGGCAACAGAACGCCCCTTACAGATACGTGATTGCATAAGTACTTCAACACTTTTTAAGTAAACGTGAACTCTATTCACACATAGTTCACAAATTTAGAAAGGAAATGTTGCAGTATGGCAAACATTAGAAAGTATAAAGGCAAGTGGTGTGTCCAAGTTCGTAGGAAAGGGTTTCCACATGTATCAAAATCATTTCATGATGTTAAAGATGCAAACAAGTTTGCACGTACTGTTGAATCTCAAATGGAGCGTAATGTGTTTGAAGATTATTCAGGTGCTAGAGGAACTACACTCCGAGAGATATTAGTTAGATATAGAGATGAGAGAACTGCAGTTAAGAAAGGTGTGCGTGAGGAAACCTCTACTATCAACTTCTTAATTAATCATCAGTTTGAGATAATAAATAAACATCGCCACCTGTAGCAGTAATATTATCTGAAATACTTTGTTCATAGCAAAGTCTTTTAAGATATTCAGGACCACCAGCTTTAGGACCGGTTCCTGATTTTCCATTCCCTCCGAACGGTTGTACCCCAACCACAGCTCCTACCATATCTCGATTTATATAAATATTTCCTACTTCTATTATAGAAGTTATTTTTTTAATAGTTTTGTCAATACGACTATGTATGCCTAACGTCAAACCGAATCCTAACTTATTTATATTTAAGCACAACTCTTCCAGTTTATTTGTTTTATATTTTATTAGATGTAAAACTGGTCCAAAAGTTTCATTTTTAAGATCACTTAATTTTTCTATCTCTAT
>Ga0115003_10001062_pt1 | contig 24345 bp, 23 predicted proteins | sample ArcticOcean_MG_C_7_FD_88736 | JGI IMG/M metagenome (GOLD analysis project Ga0115003, IMG submission 88736) | Marine microbial communities from western Arctic Ocean - ArcticOcean_MG_CB11_88 | ecosystem: Environmental > Aquatic > Marine > Oceanic | place: Arctic Ocean: Canada Basin | collected... | reverse complement strand
CCTCGAGGCTGTCATTGCCACGGTCACCCTGGAGGATGTCATCATCATTGCCGCCATAAAGTGAGTCATTGCCATAGCCGCCGAAAAGCACGTCTGCCCCTGTACCGCCGTGTAATTGGTCATTGCCCGAGGCGCCTGAAATGTTATCGTCGCCCTTGCCGCCATCGACCCAGTCATTACCGCTGCCCCCGTCGATGCTGTCATCACCTGAGTCGCCGTTGAGGTTGTCGTGGCCGCTATCGCCGTAAATACTATCGTCGCCTTTGCCGCCGGATATCTGGTCACTACCATAACCGCCCCAAGCGAAATCATTGCCACTGCCACCCTCGATAACATCGTTGCCGCCGTCGCCAAATAGCTGGTCATTGCCGGCGCGACCATAGATGTTATCGTTGCCATTGCCGCCGTGAATTTCGTCATTTTGCTCGGACAGGCTGACAAAATTTCCCGTTGCATCGAACTTGTGAATCGCGCCATCAGCCATAGTCTGGTAGCTGTAGGTGGGTTGGTTTTGGTCGGCACCGTTGTCTGCACTAGCGACATTGGGATCTAAAACCTGGGCGTTGGAGGTGCCGATATTCACTGAGAACACTGCGTCATCAAAGTCTCGGTCACCGCCGTTGTAGAGGTCTTCAAAACCAAGGGTGATTAATCCGGCATCACTGTCTGCCAGTCCTACTTTATGGGCAATGCCATCCGGATTGAGCTGATAGTTGTTATTCGCGACCCCAGCAGCGGTGTGATAGGCGTTGTAAACCAGCTGGGTTTCGCTGCCGTCTTGATCGACGTACCAAAGACTTGGATTAACCGAGCTAATGCTGGCGATGGAGCCGTCACTGTTTCTGAATTCCAAGCTGCCGTCATCGAAGTCCATATGTTGGTAACTGTTGTTATAGGAATAGCCATTGGCGATGATAAAAAATCCCAGCTGATCTCCAGCTTGCAGATTCAGATCGCTCTCTGATCCGGACTGGGTGCTGCCACCTGAACCGGGTAGGCTGGCATTGGGGAAGTGGAACTGCACGTCGGTGATCTGTCCCTCGGAAGAGACTTTGTAACTGCCCAGTGAGTTTTTGTAGCCAGCGCTTTCCGATTGGAAGATAACACTGCCCGCATAATCATTGGTAATGGTAAAACCGCTGAGGTCGACAAAGGAGGGCCCGCCACTTCCGTAGAGTGTGTCGTTGCCTGAATTGCCATGTATCTCATCATTGCCTGAGCCGCCGTAGGCCACGTCGTGGCCACTACCTGCGTTGATTAGATCGTTGCCGCCTCTGCCCGAAAATAATTCGTGGCCATTACCGCCATTTAGGATGTCGTTGTTGTTGCTACCTATAATGGGTTTGATTGCTATTGTCATTTACACCGCTCCTTTAAGATTATTTATTCCATCTGCCAGAGAACCTAAGTAACTATGGTGCCAGTGGTTGGCGGGAGAGTTAACTGATTGTTTTTTATGCTTATTACTGAATTAATCGGAGATATTGAGATTGCATATCGCTAAACAAATAACAATATTTTGCAAAGTGCACTTCAAAGTGCGAATCCATTTACGAGTTCTGGATTACACTGTCGGGGTGACTAAACAGAGGTGTAAAACGTGGCAACAATATCCTGGCAGACGCCAACAAATCTATTAATTGTTATGTCGGTGGCCATGACTCTGGCCTTCGCCACTTGGATGGCGCTGTTAAATAATTTTGTTATTGAACGTGCTGCCTTTACCGGTGCTGAGATCGGCATGTTGCAAAGCCTCCGTGAGGTTCCCGGGTTTTTAGCCTTTACTGCGGTGCTGATTTTACTGATTGTTAAAGAGCAGACCTTTGCTTATTTTTCTCTGGCGCTGCTGGGGATTGGCGTTGCCATAACAGGTTATTTCCCATCAGTGATTGGTCTCTATCTGTCGACTTTTTTAATGTCTGTGGGCTTTCATTATTTTGAAACCATAAAGCAGTCACTGTCCCTGCAATGGTTGAGTATTGATGAAGCGCCGGCGATGCTCGGGCGATTAATCGCGGTGAGTTCTATCGCCTCTCTGGTGACCTATAGTTTTTTGTGGTTGGCCGAGAGCCATTTTGGGCTCAGCTATCAGGCTATTTATCTGGTTGGTGGTGGCTGTTGTCTGCTGCTGACATTATTTATGTGGTTGGGTTTTCCGCGCTTCGCAAGCAAAACACCTCAGCGCAAAGAGCTGTTGATGCGCAAACGCTATTGGCTGTATTACGCCCTGACCTTTATGGGCGGCGCACGGCGGCAGATATTTACCGTGTTTGCCGGATTTTTAATGGTTGAGAAGTTTGGTTATAGCGTCAGTAATATTGCTGCGCTATTTATTGTTAATCATCTTTTTAACTGGGCTTTTGCTGGTCGCATTGGTGCGCTGGTGGGGCGTATTGGAGAGCGTAGGGCACTGACCTTTGAGTATTGCGGGCTGTTCTGTGTGTTTACCGCTTACGCTTTTGTCGATGACGCCAACTGGGCGGCGGGGCTCTATGTGGTGGATCATTTGTTTTTCTCGCTGGCGATTGCGATTAAAACCTACTTTCAGAAAATTGCTGATCCGGCGGATATGGCATCGACTGCTGGTGTGGCCTTTACCATTAACCATATTGCTGCGGTGATTATTCCGGCGCTGTTCGGATTGGTCTGGCTGGTGTCGCCGATGCTAGTGTTTTTGATGGGCTCGGGTATGGCGCTGATTAGTTTGCTGCTGGCGCGGAATATTCCACTGGCACCGAGGGCGGGTAATGAGGTAGTAGTGGGTAAGGTGGCTTATTTGCCGGAGGGGGCTGGCTAGGCGGTTTCTGTACTGGGGTTGGTGATTGGGAGTGGGCTGATGGAGATCCTTCGACTTCGCTCAGGATGACAGGGTGGAGTGCCATTCTGTCATTCCGGCCCACCCAAGTCTGTCATTCCGGCCCACCCAAGTCTGTCATTTCGGCCCGCCCCAGTCTGTCATTTCGGCCCGCCCCAGTCTGTCATCCCGACCGCAGTGGAGGGATCTCAATCAGTCGGCACCTCAGATTACCAACGGTGGCTTTTTAGCTTTCCTGCGCAACCAGTTAAGACTATTCAAAATCGCCGGCGTTTTAACCAGCTTTCGCTCGAGCTTAAACTTACCCGGGTAATCCACCAATATCAGTCCCACTATCAGTGTAAGAATTCCCTGGCCAGGCAAGAACAGCATCAATATGCCAGCCAGGATCAAGGCGTAACCAATCAAGTTCTTACCGATTAGCGCGAGCAATCGAATAACGGGGTGTTGGTTTTTCCACGCCGTTGGCTGGCGCTTTTTTGGCAGAAAGTAATCCTCGGGAATCTGTGCCACTAACCATGGCAGCGATAGTAGGCTGACAATAAAAACAACCAGCGAAATAACTCCCGCCCAAACCAGCAGTTGCTGATGATCAGAGACCCAGTTGAATAGTTCGTTCACAGGCTAGCTGGAATCTCGTAGGGTAGGGGCAGGTGAGTGACGGCGGTCAGTGCTAGGTCACCGATCTGCATTTCATTGGCGTCGCTGAACTTGTCATTGAGTACCGCCAATATTTCAACTTTGCCATCATCGGCTCTTACGGCGCTGGCAATATTGCCAATGCTTTTGTCGTCGCTGTTTTTGATCTCGTCGCCTGGGTTGGGCACTCTGTCGGTGGCCAGTGCTAGGTGGTGCATGCGGCGTTTGACGGCACCGCGATAGTGGGCGCGGGCGATAATTTCCTGGCCGGTGTAACAACCTTTCTTAAAGTTGATATAGCCCAAGGTATCGAGATTTAGCATCTGGGGAATAAACATTTCGACGGTTTCGGCCACCACTTCGGCACGGCCTGTACGCAATCGCTCTAGATCCGATTGCGGGGGCTGGCTGTTGGAATAGCTATCGCTAATATCAGTGATCTCAGTTCTGAAAAACACTGCATATTTTTTTAGGCTGGCGAGGGCGCTATCCATGACCGAGGGGTGGACGTCTAAGATAATGTCGCCATCAGCGTCGCCATGGGCGGTAAATAGAAACACCATGCGGCCTTTGGGGGTGCAGTGTGCACCGCGGATGCTGTTTGATGGGCTGAGGCTGTCCATATCGCAGGTCACCTGACCCTGCAAAAATTTGCTGCTGTCGGGGCCGGATAATTTGATGTAGCTGCGCGCTGCCGAGTGGTTCCCAGACCCGTCACTGGAAGAAGTTTGCTGAGTCATGGTCAATCCTTTGTCTACTCTGTAGGTTATTGATTGATTGTCTCTTATAATGCCGCTTTAAAACAATGATTGATTAGCTATGAATAAAAATCGTCTGCGCTGGGCTTGTCGCCGCGGCATGTTAGAGCTTGACCTGATTCTTGAGCCCTTTGTTGAGAACTTCTATGATGCTTTGGAAGAAGCTGATCAGCTGCGTTTTGAGGTGCTGTTGGAGAGTGAAGATCAGTCTCTGTTTATGTGGCTGATGAAGCGTCAGTCGCCAGATAATTCCGATATGCAAAGGATAGTGCAGATCATTCATGAGTCCCGTGCCCAACTCGGCTGAGTTTCAGCTTCGCCCCTCATTCTATTATCTCTGTGCACGGCTTGGTCTAGTTGCCATAGCGGCCGGGCTGATTGCTGTGCTGCCGTTATTGATCTGGGCCAAACTGGCGGCACTGCTGTGTCTGGGTTTGGCTGGCGGTTGGTTTTTTGTGAATTACCGCGGTCAGGGTGCTGAGAAGTTAATTGTGCTGGATGCTAGTGAGGATCGCTGGCGTCTGATGTCTGCATCGGGTGCGGTGGAACTGCTGCTGGAGCCAACCCAGTTCGTTACTCGCCATCTGGTGATCGCGTATTTCAAGTTGCCCCAGGGGCGGCAGATTGTTCGGGTACTTCCTAGAGATAGCCTGTCAGCACAGCAGCATCGGTTGCTGCGCATGCTGCTGATAGATAGGGCTGCTAATAAAAAGCCTAATCGAGATTGATAATCACATCCTGACCCGCAAAATTGATCGGCACTAAGATCGTATCTTTGGCAATTGGCGCCAGTTTCGGATAATCGAGGGTGTAGTGCAGGCCGCGGCTCTCTTTCCGTTGCAGGGCACAGCTAATAATCAACTCTGCAACGGTGGCGAGATTGCGCAGCTCGAGCAGATCACGACCGACTTTATAGTTGCTGTAGTATTCCTGAATCTCTTTTTGCAGCAGGTGAATGCGGTGCTGAGCTCGTTGTAGGCGTTTATCGGTGCGCACAATACCTACGTAATCCCACATAAAGCGTCGTAACTCATCCCAGTTGTGGGAGATCACCACATTCTCATCGGAGTACTCAACCTGTGATTCGTCCCAGGGCCGCACAAAGTCGGGCTGGGGAATGTTGTTGTTAAGCTGATTGATTTCACTGGCCGCGGCCTCGGCATAGACCAAACATTCCAATAGGGAGTTGCTGGCCATGCGATTGGCGCCATGGAGACCGGTAAAGGCGCTCTCGCCAATGGCGTAGAGGTTGCGCAGATCGGTTTGACCTTTGGTATTCACCACAATGCCACCACAGGTGTAGTGGGCGGCGGGCACTATGGGAATGGGTGTGGTGGTGATGTCTATGCCAAATTCTAGGCAGCGCTTATAGACAGTGGGGAAGTGCTCGATAATAAATTCAGCGGGTTTGTGGCTGATATCCAAATACAGGCAGTCACTGCCGAGGCGTTTCATCTCATGGTCAATGGCTCGGGCTACTACATCTCGCGGTGCTAGCTCAGCATCGGCATGAAAGTTCTGCATAAACGGCGTGCCGTCAGGCAACTTGAGTATGGCTCCCTCGCCACGTAGGGCTTCGGTGATCAAGAATGACTTGGCCTTGGGGTGGTAGAGGCAAGTGGGGTGGAACTGATTGAACTCAAGATTGCCGACCCGGCAGCCGCGACGCCAGGCCATGGCGATACCGTCGCCGCTGGCACCGTCTGGATTGCTAGTGTAGAGATAGGTTTTGCTGGCGCCACCGGATGCCAGAACAACGCTCTTGGCTTGCAGCAGTTCAACATCACCGTTTTCGATGTCGAGAATATAGGCACCAGTGCAGCGAATTTTGCGCGAGCTTTTGTCGGCCTGAGTGACCAGATCGACAGCACAGTGATGTTCAAAAATTTGTACATTTTCGGCGGCCAGTGCGCGTTCGACTAGGGTGCCGGTGATTTCTTTGCCGGTGGCGTCGGCGGTATGCAGAATACGACGATGGCTGTGACCGCCTTCTTGGGTGAGGTGATAGCTTGGCTCTCCATTTTCCTCTCCATTTCCCTCGGCCACTTCCTTGGTAAAGTCGACGCCGCTTTCGATGAGCCACTGCACTGCACCGGGCCCGTTCTCAACCACAAATCGCACGGCGTCTTCGTGACAGAGGCCAGCACCTGCCGCGAGGGTATCGGCGATATGTGCTTCGGCGCTGTCATCTTTGTCGATAACCGCGGCGATACCACCCTGGGCGAGCCACGAGGCCCCACCTTGTAGAGTGGCTTTGCTTATTAAAGCGACGCGCAGATTTGGGTCTAGCTGTAGTGCAACGGTTAGGCCTGCTGCACCACTACCGATAATCAGCACATCATATAAATTGGTTGGTTTCATTTGCTGGTCACAATAGGTTGACGCGGCATGATAGTATAAGCCAAAGTCGCAAGCGAACTAAATCGAGACCCAGCGGTCTGTCTATGATTGGGGTTAACTTTTATCGCATTACGTATCGCATTACGAATGTGGCAGATAAAGATAATAAATTGGATTTGTAGGACAAATGGATTGCTAGATGACAGAACAAAAAACAGAACCCACTGACCAGCAATTGGTTGTCAGAGTTCAGAAAGGCGATAAACGCGCCTTTGATTTACTGGTTCTAAAATATCAATATAAAGTACATGCCATCGTGGCGCGGTTTATCCGCGACAGTGATGAGGTGCGAGATGTGGTGCAAGAGGCCTTTATTAAGGCCTACCGGGCACTGCCTAAGTTTCGTGGTGACAGCCAGTTCTATACCTGGCTCTATCGCATTGCCGTGAATACCGCAAAAAACTATTTGGTCGCACGCAGCCGCAGGCCGCCATCCTCAGATGTTGATCTCGATGATGCAGAGTATTATTCTGGTAGCGACCAGCTGAAAGATCATAGTTCACCTGAGAATCAGTTATTTCGCGATCAGCTTGAAGTGGCGATCAACCAGGCTATTGTCGAATTGCCAGAGGATCTGCGCACTGCGGTGACTCTGCGAGAGTATGAAGGCCTGAGCTATGAAGATATTGCTGCGGTTATGGACTGTCCTGTGGGCACCATTCGGTCGCGTATTTTTCGTGGTCGAGAGGCGATTGACGCCCGTGTAGTCGAATTAGTTGAAGGTCATTAAAAGAATGATGAACCTTTTATATAAACGTGGGTCATACCATCACTATAAGCAAAACCGTGCCAGTTTTAGAGCCAATGTTAAGGCAAATGTTAAGGCAAATGTTAAGGCAGCTAACTTTCATGTTGACGAGGTAAATTAATGAGCGATCACAAAGAACGCTTAGAGCAGTCACTCTCCGCTCTAATGGATGGAGAGGCTACCGATATTGAGATGCATCGCCTGCTTAAAGAAGTCTCTGAAGACTCTGAGCTGCGCGCCAAGTGGAAACGCTACCATATGGTTTCTGCCGCTATCAAAGGTGATGCCGCCACTGCCACAATTGATTATTCCGCTGCCATCGCTGCTGCGATCGATGAGGAACCCACTCACCGCCAAAGCGGTCTTGCAGTCTTCGCCGGATCTGCTGGACGCTTTGCGATTGCCGCCTCGGTTGCGCTGGTCGCCGTATTTGGTGTACAGCAGCTCAACAGTCCACTGGATAGCGTCGGTGAGACCTCCGAGTTTGCCGGTGTCGAGCAGGTCGATGAAGAAAATACTGGCCCGGCTATACAGTTCCCCTCAGGCTTTCAACCCATTATTAACGCTCGCACGGTCAGTGCTGGCGGCAACAACAAGAGCTCGCAGTATGTAACGCCGGTTATTGAGGTTCGCCAGCAGGTGAATCGCAAGTACTCCGAGGCTGAACTGCGTGCCTATATGAACGATGTGATGGCCAAACACTCCAATCATGCGGCGTTAAACAGCAATCAGGGAATGTTGCCCTTTGCGCGCTTAAATGAAACCGAGGCAGCAGCCCAAAAGGAATAAAGACCTATAATGGTTTTATCAAGACTATTTGCATCAATCAAAGTGGCGGCTCTAGTAGCCGCCTTTTTGCTACATGGGCCATTATTTGCCGCGCCGATGGAGTCGGCCCATGACCTGATGTCGAAAATGGCCAAAGCGTCCCGAGAGCTAAACTATCAGGGTCTCTTTACCTATGAGTTCCGCGGCAACCTAACCAGCGTTAAGGTGGCTCATGGGGTTGATGATGGTCAGACCTATGAGCGCATTCATCATATGGATGGTGTGCAGCGCAATGTCCTGCGCCGCACCGACAATGTTGACTGTCTGCGCACCGGGGACATGCTGTTGCGCGGCAGTGCCTACAAAATAAATGACCAAAGCTACGCCCGCCTCGAAGATTTCTATGAGTTTCATATCAAAGGGCAGGGGCGTATCGCCAATCGCCAAGTGGTGATGGTGCACGTGCTACCCAAAGACAAGCATCGCTACGGCTATGTTGTGGCCATCGACAAACAGTCCGGTCTGCTACTCCAGTCGGTATTGATGAGTCACAGCGGCAAACCCCTAGAGCGCTTTCAGTTTGTCGATATCACCATTGGCATGCCCTTCGCCGAACTGGGATTTGATTTGGACGCCAGTGATTTTTCCAGCGCGGTACTGGATCAAAGCAACTGCATCGACGACAACCGTCAAATCACCACCTCTGCCTCTAATTGGAGTGCTCAGTGGCTACCTCCTGGATTTGTTATTGCCTCCCATCAGATTGCTGATAGCAATGGTCAGGAATCAATAATGTTCACCGATGGCCTGGCGGTTTTCTCGGTATTTATCGACTCCGATCCTGGACGCTCGCTGCCCGCCATCGATGCCAATCTGGGTGCCACGGTGGCGGTCTTAACCAAAGCAGACATCAATAACCAGGAGTATGCGATCTGTGTTGTGGGTGAAATTCCCCGTGCCACGGCAAATCAAATTGCCAGTGCGATTTCGCTCTCTCCCACTTCATCTTCCTCAATCTCACCCCTACCCTAGGGAGGCGCGCTGCAATGATTCTTGAAACAGGTGTTGTGGTTGCGGTTGAATCCGATGGCCTGTGGGTTGAGACAATCCAAAAGTCTGCCTGTGAAGTCTGTGTCGCCGAGAAAGGCTGTGGCCAAAAATTCTTATCCAAGCTGGCGGGCAAAACCGTCAGTATCCGCGTACTGCGCGACAAGCTCTCATCAGAGCACTTCTCAGTGGGTCAGTCAGTGACCATTGGTATTCCCGAAGATGTTATTGTACTGGCTTCACTGTTGGTCTATCTACTGCCGATTTTTGCTGCCATAGGCGGCGCCTCACTGTTTTCCGGGAGTGACATACAGGCTGTTGGTGGCGCCCTTGGCGGCCTGTTATTGGGCGGCCTGCTGGTTAATTTGCACAGTGTCAAAAAGCGCGATGATCCGCGCTTTAATCCGGTTTTGATCGAAAAGCAGAATCAGCCGAGTATTCTCAATTTTCAACATTGAGTTCACTATTGGGCAGCCAATCATTAACTATTTTTCAACTCTGTTGTCTGATCTATTCAAGCCACCTTTAGTAATCTAACTTACATTCCTATCTTCGAGTCAAAAGATAACAAACAGACAACTTCAGCTGTCGCTGTGCTCTGAATTGACTATGATATTTAAATGGAAACTACTGTGTATAAACTGACAAATAGCAATTTAACTTTTGGAGAACAGTCCGTGCTTAAAAGATTTATCGTTGTTACGTCCTTCCTATGTCTTATTTTCAACCCCCTCGCGGTGCTCGCCCAGCTGCCTGACTTTACCGAGTTGGTTGAACAGACCTCCGCGGCTGTGGTAAAAATCAATACGGTGCAAAAGGCTCGCAAAGGTAAATCTGCGCAGATAGCGCCGGGGCAGATTCCGGAGATTTTCCGCGATCTATTCCAGCAGCGTCAGCGGCCGCAAACTCAGCGCCCAGCGCTCGCCATGGGATCCGGTTTTGTGATCTCCGACGATGGTTACATCATCACCAACCACCATGTTATCGATGGTGCCGACGAAATTGTTGTGCGCTTCTCAGATCGCCGGGAATTTACCGCGGAAGTTGTGGGTAAAGACCGCCGTTCAGATCTCGCTCTGCTAAAGGTCGATGCGAAAAATTTACCCAGCCTCAAACTCGCCGCACCAGACCAGCTTAAAGTCGGTGAATGGGTGCTGGCCATCGGCTCTCCCTTTGGTCTCGACTACTCAGCCAGTGTCGGTATTGTCAGTGCCATTGGGCGCAGTATTCCCACTGAAAAAGGCGAAAATTACGTACCCTTTATTCAAACCGATGTGGCGATTAATCCAGGCAATTCCGGTGGCCCGCTGTTTAACTTGGATGGGGAAGTCGTGGGTATCAACTCCCAGATCTATTCGCGCTCAGGTGGCTCTATTGGCCTCTCTTTTGCCATCCCCACCAGTGTTGCCGTAGGTGTTATCGAACAGCTCAAGGATAATGGTGAAGTTCAGCGCGGCTGGCTCGGCGTAGTGATTCAAGATGTGGATAAAGATCTGGCTCGGTCGCTGGATCTGGACCGACCTCAGGGCGCTTTGATTAATGCCGTTGAACCAGATAGCCCGGCAGACAAAGGCGGTATCAAACCGGGGGATGTGATCGTGCGCTTTAACAAGCAGCCGATTGTTGACTCCGGTGACTTACCCCATGTTGTAGGCATGCTTGCTCCAGAGAAGAAGGCGCCGGTTGAACTCTACCGCAAGGGAAAACTGAAGAAATTGACCATCGAAATCGGTAGCCTCAAGGGTGACGATTCCAGTGTCGCTGGCCGCAGTGACGGCAGTGATCGACTCGGCCTAGTGGTTGCTGACCTCAGCGATCGGGAGATGAGCTCTCTGGGTATTCGCGGCGGTGTGGTTGTCGAGCAGGTATCCGCGGAGTCCGCTGGCTCAGAGTCCGGTTTAAATCGTGGTGATGTGATTTTGCAGTTGGGTTACAGCCGTATTGATGACAGAGATGAGTACGATCAGGTAGTGCGCGAACTGCCTATAGACACGCCAGTATTAATCCGTTTCTATCGACAGGGTAGGGCAATTTCTCGGACTATTATTTTGAAGAAGTAAGTTGCTAGTCAATATAGCTTAAACCTCAGTAGGGATAGGTAACATGAAAGAAAACCGAATTTCGAGTATTTTAACTGCACTATTAGTAATGTGTTTTTCATTCTTATCGCTCAATGCCAGTGCCGGGAGTGATGCTGAACCATCAGTGGACCCTCTGCTTACCAAGGCCATTGCCGGCGAGCACCGCAGCGCAAAAAACAAGGCCCGTGATAACCAGCGTCATCCCAAAGAGACCCTAATGTTCTTTGGTTTAAAGTCGGATATGAAGGTGCTTGAAATACTTCCTGGCGGCGGCTGGTACAGCGAAATCCTCGCCCCGACGTTACAAGACCAGGGTCAGTTAACCGTGGCCAGCTTTGGTGCCAACAACCCCTCTGACTATTTGAGCAATGTGCACAACAGATATATCTCCAAGATGGAGACAAATCCTGAGGTCTATGGGCAAGTTAAAACTGAAGTCTTTGAAGATGAGGGCTATCTAATCAAGGTTGCCAGCGGTTCCCAGGATATGGTTCTGACCTTTAGAAATAGCCATAACTGGATACGCCATGGCGGTATAGAGCAAGCCTATAAGTCATTTAGCCGTGTTTTGAAAAAAGGCGGTGTGCTTGGCGTTGTGCAACATCGGGCTGCACCGGGCACTGATGCCAAAACGACTACTGAGCAGGGTTATGTGCCAGAAGCCTATTTGATTCAATTGGCGGAGAGTATGGGCTTTAAATTGGTCGCTCAGTCTGAGATCAATGGCAATGCCAAAGATACCAAGGATCACCCCAGTGGTGTCTGGTCTCTGCCCCCCAGTTTCCGTGACAAAGGCGGCGACAGAGAAAGCTATAAGGCTATCGGCGAAAGCGACCGCATGACACTGCGCTTTGTTAAGCAGTGAACAGGCCTAATATCTAAGCTCTCTTTAAACTGCGCCCCTTGATTAATAGGGCGCGCAGCCGATAGCGCAGGGGCCGGGAATAGGCTAAACTGCGGTCGCATTTTCCACTGGTAGTAGAAGCCTTTGTCCGATTTAAGTCATATCCGAAATTTTTCCATTATTGCCCATATTGACCACGGCAAATCGACCATTGCTGACCGCTTTATTCAGGTCTGCGGCGGCTTGGCTGAGCGTGAGATGGCTGCTCAGGTTCTCGATTCCATGGACATTGAGCGCGAGCGCGGCATTACCATTAAAGCCCAGAGCGTGACGCTGCCCTTTACGGCAAAGGACGGAAAAACCTACCAGTTAAACTTTATTGATACCCCGGGACACGTAGACTTCTCCTATGAAGTATCGCGCTCACTGGCCGCCTGTGAAGGCGCACTGCTGATTGTCGACGCAGCTCAGGGTGTTGAAGCTCAGTCTGTGGCCAATTGCTACACGGCGATTGCCCAGGGTCTGGAAGTACTCCCGGTACTGAATAAGATGGATCTGCCCCAGGCCGAGCCAGAAAAAGTGATCAACGAAATTGAAAACATTATCGGTATTGAAGCCACTGACGCGGTTCGCTGCAGTGCCAAAACCGGTGAAGGCATCAATGACATACTCGAAGAGCTCGTACGTCAGGTACCGCCCCCAGTAGGTGATGTGGATGCTCCGCTACAGGCACTGATTATCGACTCCTGGTTTGATAACTATCTGGGTGTAGTCTCTCTGGTGCGAGTTATGCAGGGCACCTTGACCACCAAGAGTAAGATTATCGCCAAGACCATTGGCAAGGGCCATGTGGTCGACAGTGTTGGTGTGTTTACCCCTAAGCGCAAAGAGACTGGCGTACTGCGAGCCGGTGAAGTGGGCTTTATGGTGGCCGGTATTAAAGATATTTTAGGTGCGCCTGTGGGCGACACCATTACCCATCTGAGCACCTCCGGCACTGAAGCACTGCCCGGATTTAAGCGGGTTAAGCCCCAGGTCTATGCTGGCATGTTCCCGGTGGATTCAGATGATTTTGAAGATTTCCGTGAAGCCCTGTCCAAATTAGCAGTCAACGATGCCTCGCTATTTTATGAGCCAGAGAGTTCCGATGCCCTGGGTTTCGGCTTTCGCTGTGGCTTCCTCGGTATGCTGCATATGGAGATTATCCAAGAGCGTCTCGAGCGCGAGTACGATCTGAATCTGATTACCACGGCGCCTACAGTGGTCTACGAAATTCTCACCAACAGTGGTGACATATTGCAGATGTCTAACCCCTCTGCACTGCCAGACCCGGCTCAGATCGACGAGATGCGCGAGCCAATCTGTGAAGCCAATATTCTGGTGCCAAAAGATTATGTCGGCAATGTGATTTCACTCTGTGTTGAAAAGCGCGGCGTGCAAAAAGATATGCAGTTTGTCGGTGGCCAGGTTTCGATCAGCTATGAGTTGCCCATGAGTGAAGTGGTTATGGACTTCTTTGACCGTCTCAAATCCGTCAGTCGTGGCTTTGCCTCATTGGATTACACCTTTGTGCGTTTTCAGGCAGCCTCACTGGTCAGGCTGGATGTCTTGATCAATGGCGATCGCGTCGATGCCTTGGCGGCCATTGTTCACCGCGATACCTCACAGAATAAAGGCCGTACTCTGGCAGACAAAATGAAAGAGCTGATTCCGCGGCAGATGTTTGACGTTGCCATTCAGGCCGCTATTGGCGGCAGTGTAGTGGCGCGAACCACGGTTAAAGCGCTGCGTAAAAATGTGACCGCCAAGTGCTACGGCGGTGATGTATCGCGTAAGAAGAAATTGCTGGAAAAGCAGAAAGCCGGTAAGAAACGTATGAAGCAGGTGGGTAATGTTGAAATCCCCCAGGATGCTTTCCTCGCCGTACTAAAAAGTTGATCAGTCCGATGACTGTAAACCAAAAAGGAGCAACAGCCCTATGGACCTAAATTTCGAACTGATTTTGACCGTCATTTTTCTGGTCTCAGCAATGTTTTGGCTACTGAATAAGTTTGTTGTACGCCAGACCGAAGGCGCAGTTGAATTTGTTGCTTCCCTGGCCCCGGTTTTGGGTTTGGTCTTGGTACTGCGCTCCTTTGTTATTGAGCCGTTCCAAATCCCCTCCTCATCAATGGTTCCAACCCTCAAGGTTGGCGACTTTATACTAGTGAATAAGTGGACCTACGGTATAAGACTGCCGGTATTACGCACTAAAATTATTGAGCTCAATTCACCAGAGCGTGGCGATGTGATGGTTTTCTTTCCGCCCCACGAAGAGCGCTATTTTATTAAGCGTGTGATCGGACTGCCCGGGGATGAGATCCATGTTTTAGACGGTGTGCTATATATTAATGGTGACAAGATGAGTCAGAAGGTCTTGGAAGGTGAAATTCCAGCGCCCCGCTCAGTGGCAATGACCGAAGATCTATACGGCCTCGAACACGCCATGCAGAAGCGTATATTGCCGACCCGCTTGAGCCAAAACTTTACCGCCGTAGTGCCTGAAGGGCATTACTTTATGATGGGCGATAACCGCGATAACTCCAGTGACAGTCGTGTCTGGGGTCCGGTTCCGGAGCAGCGTATCGTCGGCAAAGCCTTTGCCCGCTGGATGTTTTGGGATGAATTTATGAGTTTGCCAAGTTTTGGTCGGGCTGGAAAGATAGATTAAGTCTGCATATGCAGGCTAAAATCTCAACGTTAAAAGCTAAGCGTCGCGATTGCAGGATGTAGTCAACAGAGCGAAAAGGGAGTTAGCAATATGAGACGAAACAAACAGTCGGGTATGGCCACAGTGCCGACACTTTTTCTGGTTGCCATAGTGGGTTTCTTTTTTACCGTAACCTTAAAGTTGGCGCCCCATTATCTGGATAACCAGATGATTCAAGCCACGCTTAATCAGGTTGGCGAATCGGATATTAACGGCAAGTCAGATACTGAAATACGCAAAAAAATAGCCAACTTTTTTACCATTAACAATATTCGCGATGTCAATATAGCGACCATCGCCATAGACCGTGTCGACACAGCAACCCGCATTGGCCTGGACTATGAGAAGCGAATTGTAATGTTTGGCAATGTGGATGTGGTGCTGAGTTTTAGCAACCAATATGACAGTGCCCAGTGACATAATTAACTTGAGGATACTTCGTGGCGAGCAATGCCAAGCAACTCCAGGACCGCTTGCAATATCAGTTCAGCGATCCACAGCTACTGACCCTGGCACTCTCCCATCGGAGCTGCGGCAGCAATAATAACGAACGACTCGAGTTTCTCGGCGATGCGGTTCTCGGCATGGCCATTTCCAGTTTTCTTTTTCAGCGTTTCCCCGAGGCCCGAGAGGGCGACCTCAGTCGTATTCGCTCGCAGATCGTGCGCGCCGAGTCCCTAGCTGAAATTGCCCGCAATCTCGACCTAGGCCCTGAATTACTGCTCGGTCCCGGAGAGATGAAAAGTGGTGGCCACCGTCGCGATTCGATTCTCGGTGATACCGTTGAAGCGCTGCTCGGAGCAGTATTTCTCGACCAGGGTTTATCGGCAGTCGAAGCCTGTATACAAAACTGGTTTAGCGAATCACTCAATACCCTGACCCTAGACTCCCCGGTTAAGGATGCCAAAACCGCATTGCAAGAGTGGTTACAGGCTCGCGGCAAGCCCTTACCTGAGTATCTGGTTGTAAAAACCGAAGGAGAGGATCATAGTCGCCTCTTCACCATGAGTTGTAAAATCGACGCAGTGGAAAACGCTGCCGAGGCGACTGCCAGCAGCCGCCGTAAGGCAGAGCAACTGGTTGCCGAAAAATTAGTAAAAAAATTGGAGAATATTTAGTGACTGATACACCAACACGCTGTGGCTATGTGGCCATAGTCGGTCGTCCCAATGTGGGCAAATCGACACTGCTCAATCATATTTTGGGGCAGAAGCTGTGTATCACCTCACGCAAACCTCAGACCACCAGGCACACATTGTTGGGCATCAAAACTGTTGATGAAACCCAAGTCATCTTTGTTGATACCCCGGGCATCCACACCAATCAGGAACGGGCGATTAACCGCGTGATGAACCGCTCCGCGGCCAGTGTTATAGCCGACGTTGATGTGGTGATCTTCGTTGTCGACCGTTTCGAGTGGAGTGAGGCGGATGAGTATGTGTCCAAGTATATTGCCAATTACGATGTGCCAGTGATTATTGCGATCAATAAAGTCGATCTTATTGAAGATAAAGAAGCGCTGCTGCCGCATCTGCAATTTCTCTCTGAGAAACTCAAGGCGGCTGATTTAATCCCACTGTCAGCACTGCGCAAAACCAACTTTGACCAGCTTGAAGCCAAAATCAGCGAATTTATCCCTGAAGCCATGCATATGTTTCCGGATGATCAGATCACCGACCGCAGCGAACGCTTTTTAGCCGCGGAAATGGTCCGTGAGAAAATCATGCGCCAGCTAGGTGCCGAGGTTCCCTATCAGGTTACCGTTGAAATCGAAGAGTTTCGCGTCGAGCGCAATGTCACCCATATCGGTGCATTGATTTTAGTCGAGCGTGAAGGGCAGAAGAAAATTATTATCGGCAATAAAGGCGAGCGTATTAAAAGTATCGGCCAACAGGCGCGGGCTGATATGGAAAGCCTGCTGGACTGCAAAGTCATGCTTAAAACCTGGGTTAAAGTTCGCAGCGGCTGGTCTGATGACGAACGCGCACTGCGCAGCCTCGGCTACACCGACAGGTAAGCCCTGTGCGCATTGAGTCTGAGCCAGGATTTTTATTACACTCGACGCCCTATCGTGACACCAGCCTGCTGGTGGATCTGTACACCGCCAATCACGGCCGTGTGCGCTGTGTGGCCAAGGGCTTCCGCAAGCCCAATAAGCAGGGCATCAACCGCTCCATATTTCCCTACACCGAACATCATTTCAGCTGGCAGGGTCGCGGTGAATTAAAAACCCTGACCAAAGCTGATGTGGTGCAAGCTCCAGTATTTCTCAAGCAAGAATGCCTGTTTACCGGGCTCTATATCAATGAGCTGTTTTATCGTCTGCTCCAAGAGCAGGATATTCACCAGTACCTCTATCAGCAGTACCAACACTTTATGGCCATTCTCTGTGCCGCGCAGCCCGATGAAGTGCGCCTGCGCCAACTGGAAATGACACTGCTTGAAGAGCTGGGTTATGGCCTGGTATTGGACTGCGAGGGGCAAACTGGCACTGTGCTAATCGCGGATAAGTACTATCAATATATTCCCGAGCAGGGTCTGATTATGTCGATCAATCAGCGAGAGGCGGTACCCGGAAGCTACTCTGGCGCCGACCTAATGAATATTGCCAGTGGTGAATTTGCCGTGGGCACGGCTCAGCGAACCGCCAAGCAGTTACTCCGCAGTGTGATTGATTTTTATCTCGCTGGTCGCAAGTTACACAGTCGCGAACTCTATCGCCAGCATTTGCAGTCACAGACATCGGTATAGAATAATGGCCACTCAAATCAATCGTGAGACGCTTCAATGATCATCGCCATAGGCACTGATATAGTCGAAATTGCCCGTATCGCCGAGCTGCTAGAGCGTCAGCCTCAGCGGTTTGTCGAACGCATTCTCTGTGCCACTGAGCTTGAGCAATATACATCTCACAGTCATCCTGTCGCTTTTGTAGCCAAACGCTTTGCCGCCAAAGAGGCCATAGCCAAGGCCTTGGGCACCGGTATAGGTCACGGCGTCAGCTTTCAAGATATGCAAATTAGCAATGATGAAAAAGGTGCGCCCCATGTCGAGCTGTCTGGCGGTGCCGCTGAAGTGATGCACAGTCGCGGCGGCCAGCGGATGTTAATTAGCTTGGCCGACGAGCGCGATTACACCATAGCCTACGCCATGCTCTCGGAATAAATATCGATCTATGCCCCGAGGCATATGCCAAACAATTATGGGCTATAACAGTCTTGCTGGGGTCACCGGGCAGTGGTTCAGGCACAATAGCCAGCTTAATGATTAATCTATGTAAAACTTATAAAGAGTAGCGTCCATGCACTACCCCACCATTGACCAAGGCATAGGTAATACCCAATTAGTGCAGCTGCAGCGCATGCCTGGGAACACCTCGAATATCATCCTAGCGAAAATGGAAGGGGACAACCCAGCTGGCTCAGTCAAAGATCGTCCGGCCCTGAGCATGATAAAAAAGGCACAGGAGCGGGGTGAAATCAAACCTGGAGACCGCCTAATTGAGGCCACCAGTGGCAATACTGGAATTGCTCTGGCCATGGTTGCAGCGATGATGGGCTATCGCATGACTCTGATTATGCCGGCCAATGCCACGGCAGAGCGCAAGTGGGCCATGACTGCTTACGGCGCCGAGTTGATTGAGGTGACCAAGCAGGATGGCATGGAGGGCGCCCGTGATCTGGCTCGACAGATGCAGGAGCAGGGGTTGGGCAAGGTCTTGGACCAATTTAATAATCCGGACAATCCACTGGCTCACTATGAAGGTACTGGGCCAGAAATCTGGCGCGATACCGCGGGTACTATCACCCACTTTGTCAGCTCAATGGGCACCACCGGCACCATTATGGGCACCTCGGCTTATTTAAAGCAGCAGAACCCGGATATTCAAATTGTCGGCCTACAGCCTCAGGAAGGTGCTTCTATTCCTGGCATCCGACGCTGGCCAGCAGCCTATATGCCGGGCATTTTTGATGCTGCCAAGGTGGACCAAACTTTAGATATCTCCCAGGAAAATGCCGAGCAGACCATGCGTCGCTTGGCCACTGAAGAGGGCATCTTCTGCGGTGTCTCTGCGGGTGGCTCAGTCTATGCCGCCTTGGAACTCAGTCGACAGATGGAAAATGCGGTTATCGTTGCTATTATCTGCGACCGGGGTGATCGTTATCTCTCCTCAGGGATTTACGGATAGCAATCAAATACAGTCAGACGCTGCGAGTAGACGCAAGAAAAGAGTAGGGAGCAGCGCTATAACTCGAGATCAAGGACATGGTCAAAGTTCGCGAACATCATCCACAGGACGACACCGATCAGGTTGATACCCAGCGCTGGGTTACCGAGCTCGTGGAACGCCATACAAGAGCTGAGAGCGACGCTCAAACTCTGCTCCATACCTGTGAATTTACCCGCCTTGCACTCACCGAAGAATTCGATCCAGAGAGACTGTGGAGTTCTGCCACTGGCTGTCTACAAACTGGTCTCGAAATGGCCGAAATTCTTGCCGAACTCTCCTTAGATACAGCCGCTCTTCAGGCTGCAATTCTCTACCGTGCTATTCGCGAAGGCCGCATCTCTCTGGATAAAGTGCGTCGTGAATTTGGTAATGAGATTGCTGGGCTGATCGATAAAGTCCTGCGTATGGCGGTAATCAGTACCCTGAGTAACGCCCAGGGCCGATCGGTTTTTGGCCATATTGCCGGTCAACAGGCGAATAAAACCCGGGAAATGTTAGTCTCGATTATTGACGATATCCGCGTGCCACTGATTAAAATTGCCGAGCGCACCTGCGCCATAAGGGCGGTTAAAACCGCCAGCCCGGATAAAAAAATACGCGTTGCCCGGGAAGTGGTGGATGTCTATGCGCCCCTCGCTCATCGCCTCGGCCTGGGCAATCTAAAGTGGGAGCTTGAAGATCTCGCCTTTCGCTATCTACAGCCTGAGGACTACGCCGATGTGGCGAGCTTGCTGGCGGAAAAACGTCGCGACCGCCAAGCCTATATTGCCGAAACTATTCGTCAGGTTGAAGAACAGCTAAATGCCCTTGATATAGAGGGTGAAGTAAGCGGACGGCCAAAGCATATTTTTTCCATATGGTCGAAAATGCAGCGCAAAAAACTCAGTTTTACTGAGGTCTATGATATTCGTGCACTGCGTGTGTTGGTGCCCACTGTGGCTGACTGTTATGCGGTTTTAGGCTGGATGCACAGTCGCTGGGAAAACCTGCCCAGTGAATACGATGACTATATAGCGGCGCCAAAAGAAAATGGTTATAGCTCATTACACACCGCAGTTATTGGGCCGGAAAAAAAGATCTTGGAAATTCAGATTCGTACATTTGATATGCACAGTGCCGCCGAACTAGGGGTCTGCGCCCATTGGCGTTACAAAAGTGGTGCCAATGTAAAATCTACCGATAAAAGCTACGAAGAAAAAATTGAATGGTTACGTCATGTTCTCGATTGGTCAAAGCAAATTGAGAACAGTGATTCCGCTGCCAAAGCCCAGCAATCGGTTAGTGAAGACCGGGTTTATGTATTTACCCCCGAGGGCCATGTGGTGGATTTACCCACAGGGGCTACGCCATTAGATTTTGCCTATTATGTGCATAGCGATCTCGGCCATCGCTGTCGCGGTGCCAAAGTGAATGGCCGTATTGTGCCCCTCAGTCGCGCCCTGCGCACCGCTGATCAGGTGAGTATTATCACCGCCCGTCAGGGCCAACCTTCCAGGGACTGGTTATCCGGCTCTATGGGTTACCTGAAAACCAGTCGCGCCCGCAGCAAAGTGCAGTATTGGTTTCGCAAACAGAACCAAGAGCAGAACCAGATTGAGGGCAAGAAACTCCTCGATCGTGAATTGGCCCAGTTGAATATCACTGGTGTTGATTTAGAGAAAGCCGCCCAGCGTTATAATAAGCAGGGTGCGGCAGGTCTCTATGCCGCAATTGGCGCCGGTGATGTGGGCGTCGAACAGGTTATTAATTCACTACAGGGCCGTCAGGGAAAAAGTAAAAGCCTCGATGCTGTTGAACTAAAAGCCCTGGAATCTGGCGCTGACGAAGAGCGCGGTACAGCCCAGCGCTTTGAATCATCTGATGTCTATATCCACGGTGTCGGTAATTTACTTACCCAGATGGCTCAGTGCTGCCGGCCGCTGCCCGGGGATGGTATCGGCGGTTATATTACCCAGGGGCGGGGAATTTCTATCCATCGCCAAGACTGCGGCAATTTTTTACGCCTGCAAAGTGTCGATCCTCAGCGCATCATTAAAGTTGAGTGGGGTGGGCAGCCGCAAAAAAATTATCGAGTAAAAATCGCTCTAGATACCTATGATCGCAGCGGACTGTTATTGGATATCACCAAAACGATCGATCGCCTCGGCCTGCATATAGCGTCCATGACCAGCGATGAAAAAGTCCGGCGTAAAAAATCCATGAACAGCTCCCATGTTTTGTTGGCTCTCGATGTTCTCAGCCTTGAACAGTTGAGTGCGGTGCTGTCTCAGCTAAATCAAATTCCCAACGTAGTAGCAGCCCGGCGCGTGACCGATTAGACTGACGCCGCCATAACAATCTGTTCTTGGCTCTCACCCAATAAGTTCTATCAAGGTTTATCTCAATGGCTAGACAGTACAGAGTTGATGATCTGCGTTATCTAATGCAACGATTACGGGATCCTGAAAGCGGTTGCCCCTGGGATTTGAAACAGTCCTTTTCCAGTATTACTAAACATACTCTGGAAGAGGTCTATGAAGTCATTGACGCTATTGAGCGGGATGATCTTCATCATTTGGGAGAAGAGCTAGGTGATCTATTATTCCAGATTATTTTCTACTCCGAGCTGGGTGCAGAACAACAGATTTTTGACTTCGATAGCATTGTTCATGGTCTGGTGACAAAACTTATTCGTCGCCATCCCCATGTGTTTCCAGAGGGCACTTTAGAGAGTGTTATTGAGCCTGGCAGCAGAGTTGATAACCCTACTGAGCAGGCGCGAATCAATGCGGTATGGGAAGAGATTAAAGCCGAAGAGCGCGCCGCCAAGGGAGAGGGCAAAACCCTCGATGATATTCCTCTGGCAATACCGGCTTTAAGCCGTGCCCAAAAAATACAGAAAAGAGCCGCAACCAAAGGCTTTGACTGGCAGCACCTTGATCAGGTGGTAGAGGTGGTTCGCGAAGAGCTGGTGGAATTAGAGGCGGAGATTGAGGTCAGCGACAGCTCGGCAATTGAGGATGAACTGGGTGATCTACTGTTTAGCTGCGTCAATTTGGCCCGGCACCTTGAGGTGGATCCAGAGCGTGCCCTGCGCAGGGCCAATGACAAATTCCAGCGGCGTTTTCAAGGTATGGAGGACCTGGCCAAGCAGGCTGGTAACGATTTTTCCCAACTAAGCACAGAAAAAATGGAACAGCTCTGGGTCGAGGTCAAGCTGGCTGAATAAAGGCCGACAGTTTACTGCCGGTTTGACTCTGTCTGAACTGTGGCTTGTCTGGTTAATTTAATCCGTGTATTGTGAGCGGCCTTTTCGGGATGGTAGATGTTTCAACTGGTTGTTTCGAAACCGAAATAACCCCAGAGATTGTTCATCTGCAGAACTTCCCATGTAGTTTTAACTGTTCAAGGAATCATATTGATGAGAGTTATTTTGTTAGGGCCTCCCGGCGCAGGTAAAGGTACTCAAGCACAGTTTATTACTGAGAAATATTCAGTGCCGCAAATTTCCACCGGCGATATGCTGCGCAGTGCAGTTAAAGCAGGTAGCGAACTGGGGCTTAAAGTAAAAGATATTATGACCTCTGGCGGCCTGGTCTCTGACGAGATTATTATTGCCCTGGTTAAAGAGCGTATAGCACAGCCAGACTGCGCCGGCGGCTTCTTGTTTGACGGCTTTCCCCGCACCATTCCTCAGGCTCAGGCTCTGGTTGATGCCAATGTCTCGATTGAGTATGTTGTTGAAATTGCCGTAGACGATGAGCAGATTGTGTCGCGCCTCAGTGGCCGACGTGTACATGAAGATTCTGGCCGTGTTTATCACATTGATCACAACCCACCGAAAACGGCTGGGCTTGATGACGAGACGCAAGATCCATTGATCCAGCGTCCAGATGATAAAGAAGAAACCATTCGCAACCGTCTTAATATTTACCACAGTCAAACTAAACCACTGGTTGAGTTTTATCAGGCTTTGTCAGCAACGGAATCTGATGCACCGACATTTTCAACGGTAAACGGTCTTGGTAGTCTCGATGAAGTGCAGGCAAGATTAGTTACTGCACTGGCTTAAATTTTTAAAAAGCAGTGTATAAAAACACTGCTTTTTTTTAAAATTCCTTCATATCTTCTTTTATTTTCCAATTAAAACGCTAATTTCGTCGAAAATTAGCGTTTTAATTGGAAAAATATTCCACAACTGCTTAAACTCCCGCTTAAGATGAACTAACGTCTTTTTATCATGATGGTAAAATATGTATTTATTTACGTGAGGAACGCATAAATGAAACGTCCAGCCAAGAAAACAGTATCTAAAGCAAAAGCTAAAACAAATGCCAAAGCAAAGCCACAAACTTCACCTGTACTAAGTGCAGCGAAGCTTGTCGATTCAGTTAAAAAGCAAATGGTAGCTCATAACAAAAAACATGATGCTGTTGGCGTTAAAGTCAATAAAGCCAAAGCAAAGATTGCCGTTAAGGCGACTGCTGCTGCTAAAGCCAGTTTGGCTACAGCACGTAAACAAGCTTCTGCTAGCCGCAAGATTGCTGCTGCATTACGCGCTGGTTTGCGCTCTGCCAAGATTGAACTTAAAGCAGCCGAGTTAAAGAACAAGGTTGCAGCTGCTGAAGCTTCAGCCAAGACTGCTGTATTGAACGCCGAAGTGCGATTGCAAGCTGCTCAGGATGCTGATCTTGCCGCTGCAATGAATCGATTTGAAAAGCGCTGGTTAAAGGTGCGTGCTAAAGCGACCTCTAAGAAAATGAAAGCCGCTGAAAAGAAAGCCGCTCTTAAGGTTCAGGCCGCTGAAAAAGCTGTAGTCGCCAAGCTTAAAGCTGTAGCGAAAAAAGCAAAAGGCAAAAAGCCAGCCGCTAAGAAAGCTGTGGCTAAGACGGCTGTTGTTGCGAAGCCTGTAGCCAAAAAACCCGTAGCCAAAAAGCCCGTAGCTAAGAAAGCTGTAGCGAAGAAGCCAGCTGCTAAGAAAGTCGCTGCCAAGAAGCCCGCCGCTAAAAAAGCCGCTGCTAAGAAAGTTGTTGCTAAGAAGTCAGCAGCCAAAAAAATAGCTGCTAAGAAAGTTGTTGCTAAGAAGCCGGCAGTCAAAAAAGTAGCCGCTAAGAAAGTAGCCGCTAAGAAAGTAGCCGCTAAGAAAGTTGTTGCTAAGGTTGCTAAGGTTGCTAAGGTTGCCAAGAAAGCAGTAGCTGCAAAGCCAGCGGTAAAGAAAGTAGTGGCTAAGAAGCCAGCTGCTAAAAAGACTGCTGTCAAGAAGCCTGCTGTCAAGAAGCCTGCTGT
>Ga0115003_10001053_pt1 | contig 24525 bp, 10 predicted proteins | sample ArcticOcean_MG_C_7_FD_88736 | JGI IMG/M metagenome (GOLD analysis project Ga0115003, IMG submission 88736) | Marine microbial communities from western Arctic Ocean - ArcticOcean_MG_CB11_88 | ecosystem: Environmental > Aquatic > Marine > Oceanic | place: Arctic Ocean: Canada Basin | collected... | reverse complement strand
TGTTCAATCTTGATAGGTATATTTCTATCATTTCCTGAAATCCTACATGTTTGCCCATCAAATACAATGTATTTTCCAAATTTTGCATCTTCTTCGCCTTCATTAGGCCAAAATGCACAAGCACTAACTCCCTCTCCTGCAAACCATTGAACCCATTCCTTAGATTTAACAATAACTTTAATAGGGGGGACTTCATACTCTGCACACATGGCATCTATGAATTGTTGGACTTCTGAACACGAATCTACCTTCGGCCATTTTCTAATCTGCTTAGTAAACATAACTATCTCCGTATATCCATAGTAGGTGGAGTATATTAATGTTTCGGTGATTTTTATCAATCCTTTATAAAGGATTACAATATTACTCACTTATATGGTTTGATACACTTATCATAAATATATTTTGCTAAATTAGCAGTTAATAATCCAAATTCCATTTTTTCCAAAGGTAATTCATTATATATTTTAGCCAGCGCACCCCAAGATGTGGGTTTGTGAATTTCTAATATAGAATATATGATAGTAGTTAGTTCATTCATAACTTTAATTTCATTATCATTATCCATTATACTAGTTTCTAAGTCAAACCATTTTCTTTTACAATAGAATGTTGGGACTACACCCTCATGGTGATATTCTCCAAACCAAGTTTCATCGTTTAGTAATTTGTAAATACTCCTATGTGTTTTCCAATAAGTAGTGTCTATCATTTTATCTTCATCTCTAATCTCAGATTGGATATCTTTAAAATAATCCATTGAAATATTAGTATAAAACCTACCATATAACATATCCCAATTATCTGGATTTTCCATTTTATCATAATATTCTCTCTGAATTGGTAAAAATTCCTTACTTTTACCTAAATACCTTATTGCAGAATTAAATAAAGACCTCAATAAATCTATTTTAGTAAGTTTGTATGAATTTTCAGTATTAAATAATATCCAATCAAAAATTAAAGATTCAGTATATATGACATCATTAGCAATTTTTCCTTTGAAATCTGCTTTGTCGAATACACCTTTTTTAATCAATTGATTTCTTATTTGAGTTATTGAATTATCTAGGGCCATCCTTCTATAAGTATCTAAAAATTTGGTGGATTTAGATTCTCCAGAATTAGAGTCTTCACCATCTACAACATAATTATTCTCATTATAATTTTTATGGACTTGGAACATTTGACTATTATATTCATTTTTACAATTATTTAAGGTCTTTCTTGTTTCTTTGTCAGAAGTTAGTTGTAATCTTTCGTAAATATTAGATACTATTGGTCTGTGTATGTAGGTGTTATCATAAAATATAATCCAATCCAATTGCCTAGGATTCATATCAGTAGTATAATATTTAAAATGTTTTGAAGTATCAATCTCAACATAGCAATCTTTACTAATGCATTTTAATATTAAATCTCCTTGCATTGATTTATATTCCATAAAATCTACACCATTACATTTTGGGCAATATTGAATATCAGTTCCTTTATTGTTATTTTCAACTAATTCAGAAATTGTAGTTCCATCATTATCAACCACTATATTGTTTGGGAAAAATTCAGAATAAGCACCCTCATCCTTAATCAATTGTATAACTTTATCTCTTGCCTTATTTAATGTATTTGAAACCGTATTAGTTAGATTATCATTCCAAATACTATGTCCATAACTCATATATCTATCATACTCATAGGCTAATTTATCATATATCTTTAAATCTTCTTTAGACATCTTATCAGTTATATGACTTCTCAAGTTTTTAATATCTCTATTCTTACTTATAATATCAAAACTATTAAAAATCATAGAATCTAAAGTATATGAAAACCAATTATTAACCCACCCACTAATTAAATTTACCTTACCGTCTGGAATGATTTTAATTTGCCAATTGAATATAAGTAAATTAATTATCTTTCTATAATATTCAATTTGGTCAACTTGTTTATCCTCCCAATCTTCAATTTCAGAAACAAAATCTTCATACCAATCAATATAATCTTTATAATCTGTAGAATGTTGCCAAGCCATATTTTTGTCAATTTTAGAATCACTTACATCTTCAAAAGAATGTTCAGTAATTATCCTTTCCAATGAGGTCGAATAATCCCTTTTATTTTCTAATTGGCCTGATAAGGACTTAATATCTGCTATGGATGATAATTTGTATTTTTTATTATTTGATAAATTAGTTAGTAGATATTCCCAAGTTGCAGGTATATTTTTATCAATCAGACAATTAGAAACTAAATCTCTAGAAATTGTAGTAGCCTTTTCTTCTGTGACACTGTAATAAGACATAATATGTTTTATTGCCTTGGTATTGTATTTCATAAGATTTTCATATTTGGCACTATATAAATTAAATAAAAATCTATTTTTACTAAATATTTTTTCTATGCTCTGGCCAGAATCTAATGCAATAGGTATAATGATACTATTAAAACATCTCAATAAATCACTAGGAGTTAACATTGAATTAGAGTCTAAAAAGAATGAATCCAATTCTTCCTTAACACTATATAAATCTGAGGGTATATTAATATCTAAATACTTTTCAACGGCTCTAAATATGATAATTTGTTGTTTTTTCAACAATTCAGAAGGTCTAAAATAACTCCAATGATTAATAGATTTGGCATACTTAGGAGATATTGAATCCTTTTTACTTAATTCTATGCTTTTATCATCGATATTTTCTATATCATAACTTTGAGAAATAAAATATAATAATAATATATAAATTGAATCTTTTTGGATATCTACTTCACTATGGCTTGCAGGTTTCATATATTTTTGCAAGTTATTAAATCCTTTAGTAATTCTTTTTAAATCATCTTTAGTAATTTCAGCATCATATTCAGCATACATTTGTTGAGTTACCCCATATTTATTTAATAACTTAATCCCTGACGATTTAGTTAAAATTTCAGAAATTATTTGTCTTTTTATATTAGCCCTAACAGGGATATCTTCTTCAAATATGGCATTTTTCAATGCCTTTTCAGTTTTAGAATCTAATTTATAATCTCCAGAAGATAATAGTTTAATAGCCCTTAATATAGTTCTAGGTTGTGTTTTAAATAGTTCTTGAGCATCGCCTATAGTTGTCAAAACACCATTTTTAACATCTTGTATACCCTCAAATAAATCAACTATCCTCCCTTCCTTATCTACGGCTAGCGAATTTATTGTAAAGTCTGCATTAGTTAGGTGTTCCTCCAAAGACTTAACCATCAAGGTTTTAGATGTATAGTTACCTCTATCATCAATCAATGGAGGTTGATATATTTGATAGCAAGCAATTTCCCAATTCCAATAAGTTTGATTAACTTTATTATAAACCTTTGCAGAAACCATAGGCCTATAAACCCTCAAATCAAGACTATCTGATTCATTTAAATCCTTATATACTTTAACTTCATCTATCTTACTGATTACTTTACCATCTAAATCAATTTCTTCAAAGTAATTTCTAGTCTCTACTACTTGTGAATCTCCCCAAGTGAAGTTATTTAAAACAGCAAGTATAGTAGATGGGGATGCATCAGTGGCAAAATCAAAATCTCTAGGAACTTTACCTTTTAATATATCTCTAACAGCCCCCCCGACCAAATAACATTTACACTGTTGATAGCCTAATCCTTGTTTGAGGTCTGCTGATTTATAACTCATAGACGATAAAGTCCTAGTAACCATAGTAGTTATGGAACTATTATCTTTTCCCAACAATGAAGATAGGTGAGACCATAATGATTTTTTAAGATACCTACTCATATTTTATTAATTGTCTATTTGATATATAATAATTACTAATTAATCTCTAATGAATAGTTCAATTCTCCAGCATATGTATAAAAGTAAGTCTTAAATTTCACAAATACCACTTGGGCAGTCACTTTCTGCGGTGGCAACTACCACTTCTTGAGTTTCTAAATATTTAATAGCATCTTCAATAGTTAGAGGGACTAATGGCTCATTACCTCTACTACCACTCCTATATACAGTAGTTCCTTTTAATTTAGGGCCATATTTCAACAGTAGAGTCCCATATTTTTCAATAGGATAATCATTAGGAAGGTTAATAGTTTTACTTACTGCATTATCTATATGCTTTTGGACAACATGTTGCATCCTTAAGTGGTCTTCAACATCAATTTCATGTGCTGAAACAAATGCCGATAAATCATAATTTTGCTCATACAAGTCCTTAAATAATGGGTCAATTACAATTTCTTCTTTAATAACTCTTTCATTAGAGCCATCTTCAGATGCGTAATATCTTCTTTTATAGCCTGCACTAAAAACTGGTTCAATTCCTGAAGAAGTTGCAGCCATAATAGATGTAGTCCCAGTAGGTGCAATAGTTAATATAGCGCAATTCCTGATACCATATTCTCTAATTTTAGCCCTAGTCCCCTTAGTGAGGGTTTTACAAAATCCAGATTCTAAAAACTTATCGGCATCAAATGCAGGGAATGAACCCTTTTCTGCAGCCAAATAAGTAGAGGATTCATAGGCTCTTTTCTTAATAAAATTAAATATTTTATCAACCATTTTCCTACCTTCGGAATTATCATACCTTAAACCTAGTTTAATTAAAGCATGACCTAACCCCATAATACCTAATCCAACCCTTCTAACATTTTGACAATTCTGTTCAATCTTCTTTAATGGGTATACATTAACATCTAAAACATCATCTAAAAATCTAACACCTAGTGTAACTGTATCGGCTAATGAATCCCAATCAATTTCATTAGTTTCAGAATCTATATGATTTACTAAATTAATAGCACCCAAATCACAACACCCATATTCTTCTAGCCATATCTCACCACAAGGGTTTGTGCTGACAAGTTTCTTATGATACCAAATATTATTCATATCATTCGCATAACCTTGATTAAGGATTCCAGGTTCTCCAGACTCCCATGAATTATTTATAATAATATCCCAAATCTCCTTAGCCTTAACCCTTCCCATATCCTTACCACCCCAATCAAATTCAATATACTCATCATTTTCTATTGAATCGAAAAATTTCTGGTCAACTAAAACAGATACATTGGAATTCTTCAACCTTTGGTCGAGTTGGTATTTGATTAATGATTTAATAACTTCATCAAAATCACCACCATAGATACCTATTACCTTATCTAATTCTTCTTTAGGTAGGTTAGGGTATGTATCATTCATATATTCTATCAGATTATCTTTATTTACATCAACTTTGTTAAATTTCCTATGTAAGAATTCTATAATATCTGCATGGTCATACCTTAAACATTGCATTAGGGCAGTCCTCCTACCTCCTCCTGCTTTAATAACCTCTCCTGTTTGGTTAATGATTTCCATCAAAGATACAGCCCCAGTAGATTCCCCCCCAGTTCCCCTTATGGGTGAGCCCCTAGGCCTTATTGGGCTGAAATTCATACCCACACCACCCCCAGTCCCTGAAATAATAAGCATATCATTTACCGCCTTACCCCATCCTTCTCTAGTATCTTCGGTAGGGATTACAAAACAATTTAATAATTGCCCCTTCATTCTACCACTACCATACCAAATCCTCCCACCTGGGATGAATTTATTTTCAATCATCATTTTTGAAAATCTTTCAGCATATTTTTCACTATTGCCATTCTCGGCCATTGAAATATATTTTGCAACTCTCCAACAGGCCTCTTCATAAGTCTCATTAGTGGTAATTGCATATCTTTGTTTAAAAATAATCTCGGCGAAATCCTTTGGTTCATACATAATATTCATCTCTATCTTTAGAGTATGAAATCAACTATATAAGAGTTAAGTATTAAATCATTCAGGTGGGTGAAATTTCATAATATCAATAAGCCTATCAGTATAAATTCTTTTGATATCTATACCGTATACTGGGTGGAACGAAACACCCTTCTTTATCGGTGTGGTTTCTTTTTCTGTATCATAATATGAACCATAATACGAATTTTCATCTTCAGCACCATAGCCATCTATTTCATTCCAAACTCTTTTATCTTGATTAAATCTATCTTTCTTATCCTTTCTTATCTTTTTATTTGTATCCTTTGCTACAGGTTCAAATAATTCTTCAATTCCAAGACTCTTTTCATTATCTAATGGGACATCATCTGCTCTAGATTGAGTAGAGTCATCAATATTCGGGCCTTCAGATTCTAATAGTCTTTGATATTCATCCCATTCACCTTCAGTTAAACTCATGACATCCTTTGCTTCTAATTCTTCAAGCCTAGTGACATCTTCCACTGAATCATCCTCTTGATTAGTAATATCTATATTAATACCTTCAACTTTATCCTCTTGATAGTCTCCCAAAGTAGTTTGACCCAAATCCTTAGGTGCAGGGAGTTCTTTAGGAGGTTCTTGCTTTGTTTCGGCAGGTTTTTGTTTAGTTGCATTTTTATCCCATGAGCCTCCAACACAAGCCATCCATTCCTTTTCTAAATCTCCCATCCTACCTAGTGTTTGAGATACAGTTAAACTTTCAACCTCATCGTATCCAATAGTAATGCAACCACCATCATCGACATCCTCAAGCCACCTATCCATTTTTTCTGCAATATCATGAATCCTTAATTTAGTGGTTAATTTATTTTTCTTAGAACTATAATATTCTAGAATATAACTTAAATCTCCTATATCTAATTCAATTTCTACAAAGTCATGTAAAAACATCATATAATCGAATGCATAATAATCAGTTACAGAATTACAACATATTAAATTATTTTCTGTATAGGGATTAACATGCAAGGTAATTCCAGATTGAGAATCTAGTTCCTCTTTAATCATATTGTATGAATCCTCAGATATCCTGCAAAATCTATAAACAGTCCCAGGTGCTTCAGGAATTTCAGGCTCCTTTGACTCTTCCTTTTTAACTTCTTTTTTCTTTGTTGCCGCTTTGGCTTCCCTTCTAGTTGCCTCTCCTTTTAAAGTTTGAAGCCAACTAGTTATTTTATTAGGTTTGACATTCATAGTTTTTGCAACATTTGCTGTGGCAGTTTTAGGTGGGAATCCGCCTGCTATTTGAGTATCATATTTTGTTTTAGCCAAAGTCATTTGTTGTCTTTTTTTATTGAGTTGTGGGGAGGTAGGTTTTCTAGATTTGGAAATTTTTGCAGGTTCTTCCTTTTTAACTGCTACCTTTGCTACTACCTCTTGAACCTGAATAGCGCCTGAATGGTTTTGTTCATATTGATGTTTATTGGCATCCTTCCTAGTTCCGAACCTTTCTGAACATGAGGGGCATATATACTTACCAGTAGTTGATTTTTTAGCCTTTTGTTTTTTAGTTCCTTTATATTTTCTTTCAGCCATCTAAATCACCTCACTATAGTCCTCTTAGTTCTCTAATTGATATGTGTTCCTTCCCGTATATAATGTTTTCCATTAAAGCCCTTCTTTTATTTAAATCTTCTGGATGTTTCATAGCACAGTAATTTAGAATCAAATTATCATAACTTGAATTCAAAGTTATCTTGTAATTATCTTCAGAATTGAAAGTTTCTTGAGAGTCCTCTGCAGCATATTCCTCGGCTCCCCCTTCTAACATCTCATCTTGTAATTTCCTTTGATAATCTATAAATTCACCTAACCTATTATTTCTAATATTTCTGACTAATGCCTTTACTTGTTCTGAAGCCCCAGGATAAGTAATTAGTTCATACACATAGGATATAGGTAAATCTTTTGAAAAGTTCCCTACAATCCACTCTTGTATCTGTTTAACATCCCTAATAGTTATATTATATCCTGCCTGCTGTATTTTTTCCGTAGTGTCTAACATAGTCAGTTCTAATATCTTAGCGGTTGGTTTAATATTAATATAGTTATTAATGAATGTGTTCCCTCCAGGTCTTATCAATAATTTAAGGGAGTCATTAACTATATCTCTACTCCATAATTTATGCCTATCAATAACTTTGAATAAATCATTATACCTAAATTGATAACTTCCAAGTGGGCTAGTTAATGCTTTCCCTTCTTGATTATTTAACCAACCATCAATTTTTAAATAATCTTCATGAGTAGTCAATGGATTCTTTAAATAATTTCTAAACATAGTTTTTAATTTGGCACTAGACATTTCTAATCTCCATTCTGGAATTTCGACTTCCCTTTGTTTAGGTATAAATCCAATAACTAAGTCTTTAGTCCAACCATCTACATCATAACCAACTTCTTTGTAAAAATTAGTTGAATCTAATGAAAAAGTAACCCATTTACCTCCCACCTTTTTCTTCCTACCAATATATTGGTAATTAGGGATTGATGACTTCTCTAATGATATGTCATTAGGGTCTATCCCGAATCTTTTTTCTAATAGTAATGCCAAATCAGAAGGTTGCTTATCTTTAGATTCAATAATTTCTTGAACCTCATAAACCATCATGATAGAGTCTCTTATGGGGCCTGTATTAGTTTGAACTTCTTCCACTAACTCGGACATAGGGTATTTATCCCTATCTCTTAGGAAATCTGCTCTCTCTATATCTTTTACCTTATAAACTAAATTCTCCATAACATGTTCATATTCATCCCACATATCCGCATTTCCATAATGCGCCTCTATCCATGTAGTGGCGGCAGCAATAGATTCAAATCCGATATTTTGGTCTGTATATTCTTCAACCCAATATTTATTAGCCCAATCATCTAGTATAGCCATAACTTCTTCAGGAGTATCAAATTCTACCCCCAAATTAGTTTTAGTATTTATTAATGGTAATGGTCTTGATATATTGGTCTTACTCCATATTGATTTCTGTGAGATATCAAGCCTATATTTAGTTACAGGTAAATAGGTAAAACACCCATCCTCAAAAGTCATTATGAATTGTGGTTTTGTAATTTGAGGCATTTGTTTTGAGTATCCTTGAGGGTTTTGGCCTTCTTGATAATAATCTTTAATTTTCCCATAAGGCCACTTTGTAACATAGTCATTGAAAACATTCCTTGTAGTATTAAATAGAATTCCCTCATCGGCTTTATCAACCCTCTGATAGTCCTTCACATTCCTTTCCAGCCTTTTTTCGGCCTTCCTAATCATTGAATTTCTAGGTGTATTCCTGATACCTTGCATAGGATATGTGGGATTTTTGCTATATTGCCCACTGTGTAGTTGCTTAGTCCAAGTCCCACCCCTCCAATAATTAGCATAATCGCCAAAATTTGATTTAGAACTTATATGAGATTCAAGATAATCTAAGGCTGACCCATCAGGATTGTTCTTATTTGCCATGGCTAAAATATTATTGATTACCCTACCCAATCCATATCTCTCTTTATTACCTCCTAAATCACAAATTTCCATATTAAATAAGTCTTGAGGGTCTTCTTTAACAGATTGCTTGATAATTGGCATAATATTATCCCACAAAAGGGCTCTTAATTTTACAATATCTTGTGTATTATTTGTAATCAATGAAGTAGGATAATTATTAACTAATAATTTATAATCCTGGTCTCCTACCAGCCAAGCGTTGGGGTTTTTTGCTATGTTTTGGAGTATCTTTTTACCCATAATATCATAATAGTTTTTAATGATATATCTTAAAGTAGGTCCTGTGGCTCCTTTATTTTTAGTAATTTGCTCGATTATTGATGATTTGTAATAATCGTAATCTCCACCATAAGTATTTGAGAGTATAGACCATTTAGTGTTTCCAAAGGCTGTAATCTTTTTCCCACTATCTCTATCAAACTCAGGCAATATCAACCTTAATTGCATGGATTCAGGTAGGTAGGGGTTAGATGCAAGCCCACTTGTCTTGTTTTCAAGCCCATTGGCACAAGTTGTTAGTAATGTAATATCAATTTCTGATTTCATATTTTCCAAATCCATGTGTGCGCTCCAGTCGTCATCCGACAAGTCTGAAATTACTGGCAGCGGTGTAAATGTGTGTGCCCTGTTTTTATATGTGTAGTATTTACCAAATATGGATTTATATAATACTCTTTCAAACTTATTAAAGTCAGACTCATCTACAAGCCACCTTGCGATTAAATCAACACCGAATTGAATTATTAATTTTGATGCATCATTATGGTTCAATAAGTGTTTAATAAATCCTATAGGCGCTAAGGTTCTAGATTTGGTAGATAGCATCATATTTTTTGTGAAAATATCATCATCTGGTAAAAATTCAGAAACAATTAATTTAAACTCGCTTGTATTATTAAATGGTTTAGATATATCTAATTCATCAACATATGATTTCATTAATTTAGATTGGTTCTTTTCAGAAAGCATACATTCAAGTTCTATATCTCCAAATAGATATCTATCCATATCATCTTCATCACCTAATTTAATTTCTGCAGGAACTGTTTTTGCCAAAAGGTGGATTGGATTAATGCCCCACCTAATGTGCTTTTTATAAATATGCTCGGCAACTTCTAAATTTTGGATATGGTTAAAAATAATTAACTCTTTAGCACTCAATAATGAAAGATTACCCATAGAGTCAAAATTGACCATTAATCTTTTTCCACCATCAATTTTAAACATTTCAGGACAAATATCTACTAATAGTGAGATTGATTGGGGTGATTGCCTAGATTCTTTAAAATATCTATCTTTCTTTTTTAATGGCATTATATTTAATTTATATTCTCTATCTAGTCCTGCATTGTCTATATAATCATCCCAACCCCAACCCCATGAATCAGAAGTCATAAATGGGAAGCAAGTAACCATTGCAATTTTAACCCTTATATATTCGATTAACCTACAACTTAATGATTCACTACCTAAGTCGTTATTTGAGACTAAAATATATTTTTCATCATCAATATTCTGGAATAGTTTTAATAACTTACAAAATGATATATTAGATAAGTTAGGAGATAAAATCAAATTATTGATAGCATATAATCTTTCTCTATATGCTTTGTAGAATTTCTTATCTTCATTACTTGAGTAATCATTCTCAAGATAATTGTATGCTACTGAATATTTCCACCTATTTTCTATAGTTTCAGGGTTGTTTAATAGATTTCCTTTGAATAATTTATCTATACTAGTATCTAATACCTCCATAGGGGCTAATGTAATATTTCTATTTAGGTGAGTATCTATCCTATTCGCCCTATTCATTACATCAAAATAAATTAATTCTTCAACAGACCCTAACTCTGTATCACTTCCAAATTCTTTGAATCCTGGATGTATATCTATTAATTTGTTATGAGTATTTGTATCTGCATTTGGGTGATTTAAAATTACAGATGTGAAATTATTGACATTACCCCACATATCATAGTCGGGGTCGTATAAAGATATAGTATCTATAATCACATTCATAAAGTTAAAATCTGCATAGTCTGAAGTAATTAAATCATAAATAAGACCTTTACCATCTTCTAAATCTAATGATGAATTGATTAACCTTCTTACAGGAGTTTCATATAACCAAATAACTGGGTTTTGAGACAGGGTTCTCTTCACCATTTCATTACCATTGCTAACTAACCAGCCTGCTGTTGCATATGCTAACTTTACATTTGAAGCCATAGCCATCAATTCATTCTCACCTAATTCAATATTTTTACCTTTGAATCTTGGTTTATTATATTGAATACTACAAGCCCCCCTCCCTTGATAATCAGAATAGCCAAGATATTTATATGGTGTATTAAGTTGATTATATTTGAAATATCCATTATCACTTAGTATTTGGGCAATTGCCTTGAACATATTCAAACCCCAAGCCGCATCTTTAGGATATAATTGTTGTTCTAAACCTACATCCTTCTTATTTAGGTTATTCCCAAGTTCATCATAACAATCACCCCACCTAATAAGAGCCCTTCCAATCTGTTCATTATGTCCTACAGCCCCTGAGTTAAAAACCCATACAACACAATTACCATAGTGAAAATCAGATTGAGGTCCTTTTAACCATTGACCATCCCAATTCTCACAAGACCAATCTTTAGAACCCCACGCCCTACCAGTAGTTTTAGTTAACATATCTAGAGGATTTTGAGAGAATCTTAAAATATATTTTCCACCTCTACCCTTAGGCCAACTACTACCTCCGCCTTTTCCCGCAGCAGGAGGTTTATACCTCATTAATATATTTTTAACGGCTTCATCTTCGCATCTATTAATAATCTTTTTGATACTAATGGTTTTATAAACTTCTTCATAAGTCCCTGTATTTTTATTTTGTTTCATTTTACCAATATCTTTGTATTGTTTTAATTGCTTTGTTAATGAGGCTAATACAGCAGCCTTTTGTAATTCTGTGCCCCCTCCAGAGGTCTGAAGTAAAATTAGGCTTAATGGCATATCTAAATCCTCTAATGGTTGAGATTCGTTTATTTCATTAACATACTCTACCAATTTATCTTTAAGTTTAGTTCCGAAGGGTCTTAATTCAGGATAATTACCTAATATAAATCCTAAAATTTTAGGGGTAGACTCCCTCTCAGTTTCAATAATCTTTTCAATAATTATTTTTTTAATAAATCTATCAATATCTTTCTCATTTACCACTTCTCTCTCGGCCTTCGGTAATTCTAATACTGAGTAATGTAACTCATCAGTATTTTCTATACCATATGGAAATAAATATTCAATCCCCTTTTCTTTAGAAGTCCTAGGGTCTATACTAGTCCTTGCAGATTCATGAGTATTAGGGTCAATAGTAGTTAAATATTCGTCATTATTTACTGCATCTGTAAATTTATTTAACATTATTAATCTTTCTTCAATTACTTCATTATCTATTATTTCAATTTCATAGTCTCCTACTATTTTTTCAAATACTTTCCAACCACCAGTTTGTTCATTACTATAATTTTCAATCCTATACCTACAGCCTAGCAACACATCTTCTACCATATTGTTATATCTTTCACTGTTTGGGATTCCTCCTGAAGGCATATTAAGTGTGGGATTGTCATTAGTGTGTCCATACACTGTAAATATAGATGAATTTTTATGATGGATAAATGTATTAAACTCTGTTTTCAAGTTATTAAACCAATAATTAGTTTTATCATCTACTGATTTAATACCACTAGGATACTTATATTTAGGATTATCTGGGTAAATTGTATTATCTGTAGATAACTTGACATAGTTTATCTTAGACATATTTACAATTAATAGCAATCAACTATATAAAAACTATTATATTAAACTTCATTCTTCTGGGTGCTCAGGCATAATATCTATTAAGTATTGGTTAAATTCTCTAGGTCTATTATTTCTAATATTCTTAGCCATATTTATTATAGCAGGTTGTATAGTTGTTTCCAATATATAGTATACATACTGTATAGGAACTACAGGATAACTTAATATTTTCATCTTAATGTTAATTAAATCATTAAGAGTAACTAATCCAGATAGGCCTTGTTCTTCTAATTCTTCATCAGTTTCACATAATGTGGCATTAAGTAATTTCTTAGTTAATGGGATATTATCTAATTTAAGTAATATTTCACCCTTATTATACATCAAATCAGGTAATGCAGCATCAATTAATTCCTTAGTCCAAAGTTTATTTTTATCAATATTTATATAAATTGCCCTAAGACTCATCTCAGCCACCCTATCATTTGAGATATCAGTTCCTTGAACCAAATATTTGATATTCCAATCCTTCATTAAAACCTTTATTTCCTTATAACTCATCCTTTGTAAGAAGGCCGCCACTATTTTCTCCATATGGGTTATATCCCAACTGTATCTCCAATTTGGAACTTTCTTTTCTCCTTGAGGGGGTTTGCTATCTGTAAACACAAATATATTATCTACATCCCACTTATCTGGTTCTTTAGTTCCTTCTTTAATCTCATCAGGACCTAGTTCATAACCATTATCTTCATTGTATTTATCGATGTGCTGTTTCATTTCAATTAACTGAGTTGTCTTAAATTTACTATGGTCCCAAAAATATAACTTTTCTTGACTACCTCTGATTTCAGGTGATATGAAATTGAAAAATTCTTCCGCAGTATATGTTTTCCTACCATCTAATTTAGTTTCAGCCCAATTACCAGTTTCAGAATTATAAGCAATTACAGTTCCAACAATTTTTAAAACATCTCTAGACCCAGTCATTGATTCAATAAAATATATTTCAGTCTCTGCCTGAGCATCCTTTTTCTTATTTGGTGTATTTATCATGATGAATTTTTTACCAAAAATCGGTATTGGTAAATCAGCAAGACCTCCATCTTCCCACAAATTCATATTCATGAATTCAGAATAACCTCCTGACTTGACCCTACCCCCTCTCCAATAATTTAGCCAATTTCCTTGCTCCCTCATTAGTTTTCTATAAAATTCTCTTCTTTTAACTCCTGATAATGGTGCTTGTAAATTATCTATATTATTTCTAAACAAATTGTTTAACCTATCTATATCAACTTCTACTTCAGTCCTTAATACATCCATAGTCATATACCACAATCTAGTAAAATTAGCATTTGTTAATGCTGAATTTGAAAGAACTTCTGAAGGGTAATCTTTGTATAAGTATAATAGTAATTTCTGAGGAGTCTGAGGGTTCGATGCAATATCCTCATGTAATTTCCTATTTTCTAAATATAAATCATTTAAAATCTGTGGTGAAGTATTAATGTTCTTTGCTAATGCTTCTAAAATATTATAATAATCTTCTCCATAAAAACCATCATATTGAGATGAAATATCTGCCCAAGTCTTAGTTATTAAAGATTGAATATCTTCGGGTATTCTTTCATTTCTACATAATCCACCCACATTACCTAGGCCATTTGCAGCATCATTTAATACTTTCAAATAAGATAAATTAGTTTCATGTTCTTCAATAAGGTTAGGGCTTAAAAATAATTCATCATCAGTATAGGGTGGTATAATTACACCTCCGTCTTTAGAATAGTAATTTCCAATTGCAGTAGATAGTGTAATTTCTGCAAATAAGTTAAATTGCTTAGGATACATTAACCAATTCGATACAGTATCAAAACCTATACTCAATAATTCAGCCCTACCCTTTTTTAGGATAGTATTAACTAAGTCACTAGCAACTTCAGTTCTAATAGATTTAATACCTCTCCCTGCATTAGGCAAGAAATCAAATCTAAATTTAGTAATCTCTTTGACATCTAATTCTTCAAAAGCAGTATTTAATTTCCTACCATCAACAATATAGGAACTAGGCTTTAAACTATCTACACTATCTCTACATCTGTATGTAAAATTTATACTAGGTATATTTAATTTAGCCCTCCTCCTCCATATCCAATCAGTAAATTTCCCATCTCTTATTAATCCATCTGATAAACCATTCAATACATTAGAGCCAATAATATCCCTAACAGACTTACTCCAATAAGTGTCAGTAAATCCTGTCCCATCCAACCAGGCTTCCCAATCAGAAAGAGTATTGATTAAGTCCCATGCTTCAATACATTGCCTATCAAAATTGGCATACCTATCTCTCAACTCATTAGGGATGCTACTAGTTTTAGGGAATATTTCTCTACCATCCCCCACATGTAGGCTATTAAAGCCCCACGCATCTTTACTTGAAACATCCAAACAAAAGACTTCAGAAAACATATTAATTAACATAATCTGATAGTTCATATACAAGTCCTGAGGAACTCCTCCCGCCACTCCATCTTTTTCAATCCCCAGTAATGCTTTAAATTTCATCTTACTACAAATATTAATCAATTTAAGATAATCTACCTGTTGTAAATCTGGAGCCATAATAAGATTTTGAACCAGATTAGCCATTTCAATTTCTTTTGCAACTGCCAGAGTTAATTCCTCATGCCCAACCCCATAGACCACCAATCCAGTTCTTATGGCCTCGTAAACTCTAGTTTTAATCCTGTTATTACCACCCCTTGTGGCTTTATAGGATAGATATTCGCTAATTAATTGACTTAATCTTTCCTTTGGCGCTAAACAAGGGTATTTATTCCAATCATCATCCATTATACCTTTCCTTCTATAAAGGCCTAGGTATAAAATTTCTTGTGCATTACCTACTTCTTTACCATCTGCATTTATAAATCCTGGATGATTTTTAACAATTGCATCATAGACATCTACATTACTATTTGGATTTCTAGCAATATTAAATATAAGGCTAGTTTCAGAATTGGGGTTTCTATAATTCTCAGGGTCTATATCTGCTATTTGTTCAGCCATGGCTGCTAAAGCGGCGGGGTGGGCCAAAGGCGATGAAGCCAATAAATTACATACCATTGAATCTCTCGACCTAATTAATCTACCTAATGCCATTTCCTGATTCCAAATATTTGGATTTTGAGCCAATTCCCTCCTAATTCTAATATCAACATTTTGTCTAGAAAGCCTATTACAATCTGAATAACTAATTGTAGGGCTTGAGGCTAATTCCATCTCAGGACCAAAAATTGCTTGGTCTAAATCAATAGTTTGCCCTTCCATCATCAATTGAGTGTAATTAATCCTAACTCCATTTTTACCCATAGTATCTGCCCAACCCTTATAGATATAAGGAGTTCTACACCTAGTCTTATATTTTAGAAATCCATTATCCTTTAAAATCAATCCTATTGCAGTAGCGACTTGTAGCCCCCACACCTTATTTGAAGGATACACTCTTTTCTCTACCCCTATATCATAAACTCCTACTTCATCATCTCTATGACCCCACCTTAATAGGGTTCTCCCCTTTAGTGTAGCCCCATATTTATTAGGCCAACCATCCGATTTTTTATTATCTTGAAAAATATAGACAATTGCATTACCATTTTCAATATCGCTAAATGGTCCATTATGATATGCACCATTATGAGATTCACAAGATGTTGAAGACCAAGACCTACCTGTCGATTTAGTGGCGAGTAATACTGGGTCATTAGAAATAACAAGATAATATTCTCCACTTGCTGAACTAGGCCATAGACTAGCACCAGGTTTAATTTGGTTTAATCTTTTCTGAGCCTTTTTATCGTGGGCTATTTTTTTAATAATATCTCTGATGGGGATGCTCTTTTCAGAACCATCGGATATTTCATAAATCAAATCTGTTGGCTCATAGATACCAGCGCCGATATAGTATGTTAGTTTCTCTTCTTTCGGAGTATCTTTTTCACCTTTGGGTTTATCTTCAGGTATGTCTGCATTGGGAAATTCCATTTTAATCATTTTTAACATATCTGCCCTAGATTTACCCTTAATTTCGCTAGTTTCTTTTGCAATCATAGGTCCTAATGTTTTAGCAATCTCTTTAGGGTTTATATCTGAAAAAGTATTTGCTAAATACCCCATAACTGCTCCAAATGCTGCGGCTTTGTTTAATTTATAAGACATAACTAGGATTGCTTCTTTAATTGCTTCTTCTGGAGATACTCCAGACCTAGCGGCCACATTGTCACCATCTTTTGAGGGGTTCGGGTCTTTAGTAGTCAAAGATATATCTTTATTAACAATATCTAAAAATTCACCTAACATCTGTAATCTATCGTCAATTACTTTTCTATCTTCAATAGTCACTAAATATTCTCCAATAATCTTATCGAAAACTCTATAGCCTATTTTATTGGACGATTTCTTTTTATTGCTAATTCTTTTATTGATTGCGGCTTCTAATAAGTTTTCATGGTTGCCCTTTATAGCCCTCTTACCAATAGTAGTATAGGCCTTCACTACATCATTAATCCAAGCCTTGGATTCTGTGTATTCATCATCTTCCATGACATAGGTTTCTGTCTTTTGGTATGTAATATGATACTTGCTCTTAGAAGCCATAAGTGTGAATTAGTTAAACAGATATATAAAAGTTATTACTTTCTTCTCAATGTCGGTGCAGGATTCATAAGTGTATAGTATTGAGCATACTCTTGTAACCTTTCATTTTTAACCAGTAGGGCCTTAGCCTTTATTTGGCTACTCGTAGCATTATTGAGTGTATGGTATACGAATTTAATGGGAACATTAGATTCCTCTAAGATTTTAATTATTGCAGGGGATAAATCTTTTAATTTGAGTGGGGTTAGCCCATCTGTAAGGTTAAATCTATCTAACTCTTCTTGAGATTCACTAATGCAAATTTCTAATAATGTCTTAGTTAAAGGTAAATTTTTACAATTTATAGTATAATTTCTAGAATCATTTGAAAGAAGTGGACCCATACACATTCCAATTAAGTTAGTATCCCATAACTTTTCTTCATCAATTAATGAAATTATCAAATCTTGATTCATAGTAGCCCATTTTGATTTAGAAATCATTCCTGAGCCAATAGTATGGGGAACTTTCCAATCTTTAAGTAATTTCATAATTCCTGAGACTGTATTTCTTTTGATATAGGCTTTTGTGATGTCTCTTTGAGAATCTGATTCCCAACTATATCTCCAATTAGGAATTGGGTCTTGAGTTTTAATTACTTTAGTATCTGTAAATATGAAAATATTATCATGATTCCACTTATTTGCTTTTATAATAACTTCATTACCTTCTGCATCTTTGGTTTTTTTATCCTTCCTCCTCTTAGATGGGACTATGTATGAGAATAAATCATTAATTTTAATCTTCTCTTTAATGTGAATAGATTCTAGGCCTGTGTGTTTCTCTGCATCGATATTAATATGATATTTTCCAGAAACTTCAAATGATTTAATTTCCCACAATTCATTTTCCATATGTCTGTCCTTATCATCCCAAAATTTCAACATGATGATTTTTTTATTATTTAGTAAATCTACAATAGGCTCATCAGCAATACCTTCTGAGTAATAATTATTATCAAGATATGGTGCAAATTTGCCCTTTTTAGTATTGCCACCTCTCCAATACCCAATCCAATTCTTAGATGCATCTAGATAGGCTAATATTTCCTTCCTTCTTTTAACACCACTAATCTTATCATTAGGTCTTTTTAATAACTCGTTTAATCTATTAACATTTACATCTACTTCCTTTCTTAAGACATTATGAGTTAATTTCCATAGATTTTTGAAGAGATTATCACTAAGTGATGGATTTGTCAATACTTCTACAGGATTAGTCTTATATAATTTAGTCAACATCTTAGAAGATGTAGATGGATTTTGGGCTATATTTTTCCAGTATTTTTTATTTAAATAAAGTGTATCTAAAATATCTCTATGTGTTGCAGGATTTCTAGAAAGTTCAAATTGTATGATAGATAAATACTCATCATAATTACCTTCATATTTTTTAGATAGTTTAGGCCATTTATTTAATAAACAATCTTGAATATAATAGGGGATATTTGTATTTCTGCATAATCCACCATCTTTACTTGCATATCCTGCTGCAACATCATTTAAAACACCAATATTATCTACATTTGCATATAATGCAAACATATCACTAGGGGGGTCTACAAAAGTTCCTGAATTATATAAGTCCTTCAATGCAATTTTTAAAACCTTATCTTCAAACATCTTAAAATATTTTAAATCTCCAACAAGCCATTTAGAAACGGTTTCAAGACCTAAATCTTCTAAATATTTATCATTTGTTAAAATTTCATTTAATAATCTTGAATGTATCCTATCTCTTGGTTTGCAAAGGGTTTCATCATAAGGTAAAAATGTATGTAAAAATGCCCTAATTGGTTTTTTAGTATTTGCAAATGCATAATCTAAGGTGGCCTCATCCCAATAAATTTTAATATCTTCTTCAATATGATTTGTAGAACTCCTAGAGTTTAATGTAAAATAGTAAGGGTCTATATCATATTTATCTTTATCTTTCCACAATTTATTATAAAATTTACTATTCCTAATATATTCTAAAACAACACCTGACTTGAATATTTCAGGGTAAATTTGATATATGTTATTTATTATACCGACAGACTGTCTATCCTTCTTAATATTATGAGTTTTTGCAAAGTTATAATCAAATCTATCATTTTTAATATACCAACCATAGTGTTTTGAATCATAAACAGGTATGCAAATTGAATAACCTATCTGTTTTGCGGTTGAAGAAACTAACTTACTTATAAGGGGGTATTTATTATGATATTCTGAAATAGTATTCCAAGAGTTTAATGAGTTCTTAAATTTAACTAATAATTTTGTAAAGTCTGATATTGTTAGGTTTTTAGCAAAAATCATATTGCTAACAAAATAAGAACTAATAATAATATCTAATTTCCTGTCCATCTTAAAACCATCATTCCCTAATATAAGTTCCTTACTAAACTTGCCAAATAATGGATGATTAAACTTAGCCTCAGTGCTACTAAGTAATCCGCTAATATCAACTAACTTTCTATTTAAACATTTAGATACTTCACTATTTAATATTTCTTTGGAAAGCATAGAAATATGAGTCTCACCAGGCCACAAGAGGTTTGGGAAATTATAAAATACTTGTTTTGCAGTTAACCCATTATCAAAAGTAGGGTGGGCTGAAATTAATTTGGTATGGATTTCAGATGTTGAATTAGGGTGTCTTGAAATTAACTTGCAGATATTATTATTCAATTTAGCGTAATTACTAGCCTCCTTTTCAATGAACTCTAAATTATCTAAAACATAATTCATAGCATATTCAGTAGCAATGGGTGATGCTATCATTAATGAGATTATGTCTTTATCATTAGTTTGTAGCAATCTATTGATTCCTTTATCATTTTCAGATATTGCCCAAATTGTATGGTTTTTAGCAAGTAATAGTTTAACCTTTCTATCTGTGGCGGGTTTAGTTAATCTATTAAAATCAAAATAAGATATATTGGGGCTTTCAGCCACAATCAAATCAGGATTGAAATTCATTTGGTCAATTTTAGTAAAACAAGAAGTTCCTGAAGTATATTTTAATTTCCCAGTTCCTGAACCTACATCACAATGGCCTTTATAATAATACGGTGTATTTAATGAAGTATAATTAAATAATCCATGTTCTGCTAAAATCATTGCAATTCCTCTATTAGAGTTTGCTTGATAGCCTTTCCTCCCATTAGATGGGTAGTGGCCAGGGTCAATCCCACCCCCTATAACTCCTACCTTACTATCCTTATAACCCCACTTAACATTTTGCCTACTAAGTAAAGTCCCATCAGGCGCTGAATCTATTTTGTTTTGCCATCCACTACCTATTGATTGTGCATAGGGCCAACCATGACAAACCCTATCTCCTTTAAAAATATATACAATTAGATTACCAAACCATACATCACTTACAGGTCCTTGAGGATATTGACCATTTGGACTATAGTTTTCACAAGAAGACCCACCCCAATACCTAGTAGTTGATTTACACATATTTAAAAATGGGTCATTACTAATAACCATGCAAAATTTACCGCCACCTGATTGTGGCCATTTAGCACCTCCAGGCTTTAATAGGTTTAATTGTTGATATGCTAATTTATCGTGTTTCATTTTTTTAATTAAAATAGATAGTGGGATTGCATATTGTTCTTCACCAATATCATAGTATATAACCTCTGGTTTTAAATTACCTCCACTAAAATAAAATTGTAATGGCTCATCTAATTTCACAGGCCCTGAAGAGTCCTTATCCGTATATTTAATATAATCTGGGAACTCCTTTTCAAGAATCTGTTTAGCACCACCTATTTCATAGGTTTTTATTTCATTTCCTATCATTGCTAGACCTTTCCCTACTAGGGGGCCTACTTCTTTGGCTCTAGCCTTCATCAAATCTGGAAATCTTTTTATAAGCCTTCCAATAACTTGTCCTGCCTTAACTTTCCCCTTTGCTGAATATAAAGATAGCAAAACTGCTAATCTAACTTCTTTTTCCAAATCTAATTTTAAAACATCTTTGTCTTCAACAAATTCTAATTTTTTATTATCTTCTGTTGCAGGGTCGTAATAAATTAATTGCTCATCAATATTAAATATATTTAATAATTTATTCAATGCATTTAGTTTGCTATCGATTACAGTTTTATCATCAATACTAATTACATATTCGCCAATAATATTCTTAAAAACCTTGCCATATCCATAATCTCCTTCAATAGTTCCCTTATTGTCAATCCTTGATTTTAAGGCACTATGTAAATTATCTGCAGTTTCACAACCCCTTTTAATATTTATGCCAGATTTCCTCTTGGCATCATTATAATTATTCATATTAGATATACTTTTACTAACATGTTCAAACCATTCATCTGCAGAATCCCAACTATCTTCAGGCATATCATAGGTTTTTACCTTCTCATATGTGACTACGATATTAGACATACTACTCAATTGATATCTCCGATATATAAATTTAACTATCAATTCAACCTTTTAAATATGGTGGGTCCTCTTCCATTTTTGATAACTCTAAACTGTTTATCAGTTCTAAATTTGACAGACAAACTCTTTTTAGTTGGTATTTCCTTTCTACCATTATTGAGCATCCTACCGATAATTTGTTCAGCAGTTACCTCTTCCCCAATCAAAACCACAGATTTTGCAGCCTCAAAATTGGTAGGTTTAGTCCTCATATTAACCCCTCTTGGCAACAAAAGCCTTAGAATTTGAATTTTGTGAAACATCCCAACCAAATTGGATAATTCCCTCAGACCCACCCTTCAATGAAAGATAATCCTTCGCAGTAGATAATGCATTATTTGTTTCTGCGATTGTATAAGTATTCTCACCCACATAATTAAGAGGATTTAATGAACAATCCTTACCATCTAAGTTAAGTTCAATCAAACCACCTTCGGTATCACAATTTAAATTCAAATAACCATCTTTAATGGAAACATTAAACATTAGAGATTTACCACAAGCCTTAAGGAAATCTTTAATTTGCTTAGACATAAGGGTGGCAGTATAATCATGCGATACAATGAGGGATGGAACCCTACTTAGTAACTTAGCATCAATTAATTTAATTTGCCTAGTTAATCCATTGGCCTTTAAAATAATCACATCAGAACCTACTTCGTAATTGAAAGATATAATATCTTTATTTTTCAAAGTCTTAGTAACATCCCAAATCCTTTCAATAATGATACCTAATTCTACTGGAGAATCACAATTATATGTAATGTAGTCTTCAGATTTAACAGACATCTCCAAAATTTTAAATCTATTTAAATCCGATAATCTGATAAACAAACCATCAGAGTCAAATATAAATATTGCTTCTTCGTTAAAACTAGAAACTGCCTTAACTATTTCTTTAATTAATGAACTCTCGATTTCAAAATATAATCCCATAATAATTAAATACTTTAATCACCTATATAACCTTTTGAGTCTCCACCAGTTGATGAATCTTCAATTTCAATGGTAATTTTATCATTAGTTTCTTTTTTGGGGGTAATCTCTACAATAGTCATCCTATACACCTTACCACCCCTCTTAACCTTAGCAACCACCTTTTCGCCTCTGGTTATTTTACTCTTTACATGAGCATTATTTAAAAAGTTCGCTAATGTATCAACATTTTGCTTAATACTCTCATTACATTCAGGATAAAAATCATAAGGATATCCACCGTAAGGATTATCAGTCTTATTCCCACTCCAATCTTTGGGTCCACTATCATTTCCTATATACCATTTGGTCATAGTCTTATAAGATACTTCCACCTATATAAAGTTATACTCTACCATCGTTTAGGCATTACTTAGTATCGAATGAATTAGAACTATTTAATCTTTTTATCAATTATTACCTTTCTTTCTTCAGTTTCGCCCCAAGGCTCTTTGATAAATTGTTCAATTTTATTTACTTGTGTATGCCATCTTTTCTTTTCATCGACATTTTTTGCATTTTGTATGTTATCTATAAAGTCTCTTAAAGAATTAAATTCATTATATAATACCTTTGACCTATTAATTGTAATCCCTGGAATTAAACTCATAAGATTATGATATTTATTTCTTGAAGATTTAACTACGGTAGTCTTTCTCACTAACATTTTATAATCATTTTCTTCAACCCTTTTAACTATATTTTCAATATATTTAATGGTGTCGTTTTTACTATCTGTATAAACCACAGGTATGGCCTCCACACTCATCCTATTTAAAAAGGATTGTAATCCTTTAATTTTTGAATAATTTTTAGTTTTCTTCCAAGTATAACTCTGATTCCATTTACCTTCTATAATTAAAATACAATCATCATAATTTTCAATCATTCTAGAGATTTGGTCTTCTAGCCTTTTACTCATCCATGAATTATAAGCATCATCCCAAGTTTTCCTTTCTAAAATTATTTTTTTACCATTCAAATCAATTAAAAAATCACCTTCTGGTAATGAAATATGTTGTGAATCTTTAATATTTAAAAAAATATTCGGTTCGTGTATATCTACCTTAATAGTCATAATTAATTGATTGTTGTTAACCTACTTAATACTAAACTTTTATATAGGTAAAACAAATGTTCCCAGATATGAGTAAGACACTTAGCGACCATCAAGATAGTGCCCATTTTGCATACAATAGGTCTTGGGAAGAAATAGAAAAAATGCTAGATAATGCTGAAAAAGTTTCTAATGTTTGGCAAACTAAGTATTATATGGCGAAAGATGAAGG
>Ga0115003_10001043_pt1 | contig 24598 bp, 28 predicted proteins | sample ArcticOcean_MG_C_7_FD_88736 | JGI IMG/M metagenome (GOLD analysis project Ga0115003, IMG submission 88736) | Marine microbial communities from western Arctic Ocean - ArcticOcean_MG_CB11_88 | ecosystem: Environmental > Aquatic > Marine > Oceanic | place: Arctic Ocean: Canada Basin | collected... | reverse complement strand
TTCGCAGGAATCATCATCAACAGTCGCATCTTCATCATAATTTAGTGCTGTGGAATTAGTGCATCCTTCTACTGGTTCTGGATCAAACTCACACGATCCATCATCTTCCGTGACTTCTTCATCATAATTATTAGCATCTTCATCCATACAACCCTTTATGATTACTTCGATTTGTATTGTTGAAGATTCCATGTTCCAATTAGGACCATGACTACAAGTTCCATCGTTGCATTCTAATTCATGAAGTTCTACGAGAACCACATAAGTTCCGTCTTCGAGGTCATTATACTCTTGTGTTATGACAACCTCATTAGAGAAATATCCTACATCTATTGTGTCTTCATCATACAACTCACCATTTAATACTAAACTTATAATAAAGTGTCCGTTGATAGTAATATCACAATCTTCGGAATCATAGAACTTAAATGCTACTAAAAGATCTGCATCATTAACTGCACGGGAAGTATCCTCATATATCCATTCAGGATTACAAAAATCATCTTCGGGCAGAAATATACATGACTCATCATCTTCTTGAGCATCTTCGTCATAATTAGTGGCACCTTCATCCATACAACCAAAAGAGATTCCAACATCTGTATTTGATTCTTCTTCTAAGAAGTATTCTAAACCTACACCACCTGATAAAAGTAGTATGATGGGTGCTACAATTGCGATTATTTTTCTAAGTTTTAGTGCTTTTCTTTCAACTGATGCAATAGCCCTATCAACAACATCACCTTCAAACGTGCTTTCAAGAGTTACTTCAGTCTTATTATTTTTTCCATTCAGAACACCATTTTCAGATATGTCTTTATTAATTTCTTTAACTACATTTATTAATGCAGCAGCACTTTTTAATTCTTCGACTAAATCTTGTCCTTTTCTGTGAGCGTCAGGTAAATTAGATTCGTTTAAAATACCATCATCTTCAAGATCTGCTAACACATCTTTTAAAGTTCTATTGGTAGCATCAGCCAACATCTGTGCATTTTCTATTAATGCTTGGTCGTGAAGTTCTGGTTCTTCATCGTTTTCCCATCGGATACCGTCTGGAGGCATACTTAGTATTTAACCATTTCTACTATATCTAATTTGCTAAACTTCAAATAGTAGTGGCGCACTACTAAAAGCATGGATACTTCCGAAAAATCGTCTGACTTGGATTTGAAGGGCATCTCAGAAGAAGTAGAAGAATTAGGGCACGAATCCTTTTTAGGACTTCCTAAAGATATATGGTTTGTGATTGGAATAGATTTAATTTTAATTTCATTAAGATTGAGGGGTGTATTTAGTTCTGAGCAATTTATTGGTGCAAAAGTTGTCGGAACTGCTGCATTGATTGGAGCACATGTTTTCTTGTTGTGATATTATGGCGACTGGTATATTAATGGGTATTGGGTTCATAATAAGTGGTTATGCCATACTTCCTGACAGACTCTGGACCAATGCTTTATATATGGTGGCCATAGGTGGGTTATTGGGAATACTAATGAATATTGGTAGTAGGACAAATCGAGTGGATATAATTTTAGAAGAAAATGGCTTACGCCGTGTGAAAGGAAAGGATTTGATGAAGACAAAAATGAAGATTCGTGATGTCGCCAAATATGGAGATATCTTAGGTTTTGATTTAGTATCTGGTGCTGATGAAAAACATACTTACAAATGGGTAGATCGATATGGTGGTCCAACAATTCTTACTTCGACTCATAATGTGGGTGACGGCGCATGGAAGATTTATAAAGATATTGCAGAGAAAGGAAAATCATATGGAATAAGTAAACCTGATTTGTATCAAATAGTTCATTGGCAAAAGAGAATCAAGAAGAAATACACAGAATAAATATATAGGTGGTAGCAACCACATATTTTATGGTAGCAGAGCGTATCTCCTTAGAGGAGTATAATAATCGTTTAACTACTGAATGTAATAGAGTCTATGAAATGGTCTCTATTGCTAAAAGCCGGGGTTTTGACCCTAAGTTAGTCATAGAGATTCCACAGGCTATTGACTTAAGTGAACGTGTCCAAAAATTATTAAAGTTTCTGCATGATAGAAATACTGCCGACCAGATAAGGGAATTAACTAAAGTTCATGACGAAAATCGTGAATTGGTTGCTTTAGATATTGCTCGTATAGTTTGTGCTGAATCCTTCCTTTATGGTATAAAGAACAATTGTGAACCTTGTAATGGAAAAGGTTCTATTCCTCGTGGTCGTGGTTATGAGATTTCTTGTGATGATTGCGGTGGTGCTGGCTATATTTTGGGATATGGTAAAGAAGTTTTTCAAGATTACAATATAACATTAAAAGAATATAAAAAAGAATTGGATACTATGAATAACTTAGATACTCTAAGGGCTGCTTTATGTATATATCATGGTATCTGTGCTGGTCTTGCAGTTCTTACTGAGGGAATCCTTGTAGCACCCCTTGAAGGTGTCGTATCTTGTAGAATTATTGCCAATGCTGATGGAAGTCAATGTTTAGCAGTCAATTTCGCAGGTCCTATTCGTTCTGCTGGTGGAACAGGTCAAGCACTATCAGTTCTAATTGCAGATATGCTACGCCGTGATTTTAATTTATCTGTTCCGCAACTTACTTTCGGTGAAGTAGAAAGATACAAAGAAGAAGTATCTCTTTATCGTGGACTACAATACAGACCTTCAAATCCAGAATTAGAAATCATTGCTAAATCTTGTCCTATATTTATTGATGGCGAAGGTGTAGGCAAAGAAGTCACAGGCCAAAGAGATTTAGATCGAGTTAAAGATAATAAAGTTAGAGAAGGGTGTTTATTGGTAATGTGTGAAGGATTAGTATTAAAAGCACCTAAAATCCTAAAATATGTCACCCAATTAGATTTAGATGGCTGGGATTGGTTAAATCAATTTCTGAAAACTAAGGCTGGAGATGGAACTATTAAACCCAATCCTAAATATATTGCTGAGGTATTGGCAGGAAGACCTATATTTTCTATGCCTATGGCAATCGGAGGATTCAGACTTCGCTATGGTCGTTCCCGATTAGCAGGTTTGGCTACTACTGCTGTGCACCCCGCTACTATGATGGCCACCAGCGGGTTTATTTCTATTGGAACTCAATTAAAGTATGAACGTCCGGGGAAGGGAACTGTGGTAACTCCTTGCGATACTATTGATGGACCTTATGTGCAGTTTGAAGATGGAAGTGGGCGCAGAATCCAAGAAAGCAAAGATTTAGAATTGATATTGCCTAATGAAGTAGGATACCCTATCAAAAAAGTTTGGGACTTGGGAGAACTATTAGTTCCAGTAGGTGAGTTTTTAGAAAACAACCATCCCTTGTTGCCTTCAGCATATGTAGAAGAGTGGCACGAAGCAGAATTAAAAAACCGGGGTATGGTGTTGAGTCAAACATTTACAGAAGCAGTAGAACAATGTAAGATTTATGATGTTCCTATGGATCCTCGCTGGGTTCCAAGAGGGTTGACTGATGTTACATCTATTGAAATGTATGACTTTATGAATAATTGTAGTGTTTCTTGGGATGGTAGCACAGTAATAGTGAAACCAGAATATAGAGAAATCGCATATAGATTAAATATAGATATAGATGCTAACGGAAATCTACTAAATGATGTGGCACAATTAATTATAAATAATTTATTAAATATTGGGATGCGTATTAATCTGGAAGGAAATGCCTTAGATTTCTTGAATCTTATATCAGATTACGAAATACTGCCACGAACTACTTATAGAATCGGTGCTCGTATGGGTAAACCAGAAGCAAGCAAGATGAGACATATGAAACCAAGTAAGGCACACGGGTTGTTTCCGATTGGAGATCTTGGTGGTGTGCAGAAACTAATTAACAATGCATTAGAAAAGGAAGGCAAAGTAGGCGTCTCTAAGCGTTTCTGTAGCGTATGTGAGTCTGAGACCCATTTATCCATTTGTTGTGGCTTAGAGACACGCTTTCACGAGAAAACATGGCAACAAATGCCTATTAAAGAACTCTGGGATGCTGCATTAGAGAAATGTGAGATAACTACTCCTCCTAAAGTCAAAGGTGTAAAGAATGTTCGCAACGCTGAAGCAGTAATTGAACCACTGGAAAAGGCAATACTTAGAGCAAAACATGGGGTCTCTGTGTTCCGTGACGGAACTATTAGATTTGATATGGTGGATATCACAATGACTCATTTTAAACCTTCTGAGGTTGGGATGAGTCTGAAACAGGCTCATGAATTGGGATACTTAGTGAAATCAGTAGAAGAAGTAGTAGAAATATTTCCACAAGATGTAGTAATTCCACAAAATTGTGTGGACGATATCGTAAGAGTCTGTCAGTTTACTGATGACGAACTTAAATATATTTATGAGTTGGATCCTTATTATAACATAACAAAGGGTTCTGAATTGATTGGACAGTTAATTATGGGAATTGCACCTCACACTTCTGGTGCTATTCTTGCACGAATCATTGGTTTTACAAGTGTAAAAGGACATTATGGACATCCATTTTATCATGCTGCTAAGCGAAGAAATTGTGATGGGGATATTGATGCTATTATGATGCTTACTGAAGGTGTCTTAAACTTTAGCCGTGAGTTTTTGCCAAGAAGTCGTGGTGGACAGATGGATGCACCATTAATTTTAACTATGGGAATAAATCCTAATGAAATCGATAAGGAAGCATTAAACGTAGACACATGTTATAGTTATCCAATAGGTTTCTATGAGGCTACTAAAGGAACTACTGAAAATGGAGTATGGAAACCTGCAGCACCCAAAGATGCTAAAAAATGGGTAGAGACTGTTGAAGATAGATTAGGAACTGATGGCGAATCAGAAGGATTCGGTTTTACACATGATACTTCTAATTGTAATGATGGCCCTGAATGGAATCCATATAATGATAAAGAAATAAATCTAAGTATGAGACAAAAAACCATGGCACAATTCGCTTTAGGTGATGTCTTGCATTCTGTAAATAATAAAAAACAAAGTGCTAAACTTATAGATACACACTTAATTCGTGATATGCGTGGTAATCTTCGTGCTTTCGGACAACAGAAAGTCAGATGCACAAAATGTGGTGCAAGTTATAGGCGTGTTCCAATCAGTGGTAAGTGTATGACTATCACAGGTAAGAAAACTGACCCTTTTACTGGAGTGGAAGTAGAAGTTAAGTGTCCGGGGAAACCCATTATGACTGTTAGTCATGGTTCTGTAAGTAAATATGATGAACTGATGCGAGATATTATTGCTAAATATGGTTGTGATGATTATATTACTCAACTTTATACCCACGTTAGTAAATGGGTAGATCAAACATTTGATGACAAAAGTGTAGGCAAACAAAGAAGATTATTTTGAAGGTGGTAACATGAACTGTTTATGGTGTAATGAATTGAGAACTAAGAAGGAATCAAGCCATCGTGGAAACTATTTCTGTGATGTTGATTGTTATGGTAAAGCCTCACGAGTTATTCGCATGAGCATCGGTAGTCGCAAAACAAATGGAAAATCTGGTATTCAAGCAATGCTACTCGGATTGTTAGTTAAAACATTAAAACAATATCCCAATGGATTAGTTCTAAAAGATTTGATTTCTTTTACACATAAAGAACACTCTGACTACAGTAAATTACTCAATGCTAATAAATTATACCATTACTTCCGCATATATTTAAAACCAGATGTTTTTTCAAGAAATATGCATAACAAACTTCATACATACAAAATAGTCAATGGTGACTGTTTAAAAGATTGGCTTAGACCACAGTATGTAGAATATCTGGAAAGTTTTTGAAACTATGGCACCCACAATCTTTCAAAAGCATAATGGCACGGTAGATATAATGTATGTAAGACGAAAGTAAGTTCAGAACTTTCTTGTAGGTTGCCCGTATATAAAAATGTAACTATTAAAGTTATTAGTATGCTAATAAAACGCCACACGATGACCTTTTTCCAAATCTCTTTTGATTTCAAACATCTCACCCATACATCCGATCATTAGCATCATTTTTTGGTATTTGGATAGTAGATTCTTTAAGCCTCATCTCGATATATGTTTTCATAATTTCCTTAATATCTTTAATGTCTGATGACATAATATCCAACTGTTCAGTCAATTCATCTATTTTTCTATCAACTTGAACAACTGTTGCCCGCTTCTTAGTTGGCTCGGGAGAAGACATACAACCAATGTATTGTGCCTGCTATATGAAACTTCCTAATATCTTCAGCCACCAAATATAAATAGTTGGGATGGTAATGATTATCTATGATACCGATTGATGGTAAGACTATCTGGTATGAAAATAACTTTATTGAAAAAGGACCTAAACAATTAACTACTACAAATTGGGAAAAACTATTTACACTAATTGAATCTTTCGGTATTATGAGTAACCAGCCACGATATCTGGACTCATATGATCTTGGTGATGGCAGGGTGTTATTTTATTTCCCAGAAATAAGTTCTGAAAGGTTTACTAAGACCCATATTCCGGAGATGGTGTCAAGTCGTGGCGGAACTACTGATGAGGGATATTTTGCATCTGGTGAACCCGGTGTTAATAAAATTATTGAAACTATGGTGAAGATGTCTTCCACGGAACGGGGGACAGGTGCTAATAATTCTGGAGATCACTGGCGAATCCACGGACCAAAAGGTAAAGATACCCAAATACTATTGGTAGGTGTCAGTTATCCTGCATCACCTGTAATACACTTTCCAGACGAAAAGGGAATATTATCCATCAGCACAGCGAAATATGAAAAGAATGGAAACGGTGGATACGCAGATGGTGAGTTAAATAGGTTGGTTAACGAAACTAAGCACTTAGTTGAAACACCTTTAAAATCTTTACTACAAGGAACTGGTGAGTATTCCTCGAGTAATAGATATTTTGGTAAATTACTGGATCACCAAGGAACTATGATTGGTTCTGGAAATTATTATGATGCTCATGAAGACCTTTTTGGCATTGATGACTGGGATAAGAAGGGTAAACTTAGACCCAAAGATGAACTAATTGAGGCCCAAGATACAAATGGCCGTATTTTTATAGTGGTTGGTAAACTTAATCAAGAGGAGATGTTTGCATCGATAAACTACAAGGTGATTGGTTGAGTCGTGTAAAAACGAAAAATGGCAATTTAGTGGCATCATATGGCGAAGCGAAGATTGATAATTGGTTTTGGAAACATAATTGGAAATGTGTATATGAACCGCAAATAGTTATAGATGACGAAGAGTTTCTTCCTGATTGGATACTATGGCCACAAAATGGTATCGATAAACCAGTTATTGTAGAGTTCTGGGGTTTGTGCAGGACGGAGGGACATATAGCACAGTGGGTCATAAATAAAAGAGATAAATATATTTATCGTAAAGGGATTAAAGAATTGGCTTATGGCAACTCTGCGGACTATTATTATATTGGGATTTATCCTAATGAGTTAAAAACACTTAATGAAGTTTTAGAGAAACATCTGGAGAGCCTGTCAAAATATAAGTAGTTAACCTGTTTAATAGATACTATGGTAGACCGCAATGATCTCATGGAAGCCGTTATAATTGGCTTCGGGGGACTAACGTTAGGTAGTTTAGCCATGTTTATCCCAACAGATAAAAAAGATAAATATTTAGTTCCTTTCGTCGGTATATTCATGACTGGTTTTGTGGGTCACTTACTGTGGAAACAATTTGGAATGGACTCATTCGGTGCTGCATTAGTTGGCGGAGACCGACACATAGGTGGTTTTGGAGATATTAGCACAGGTGGAACTAATGAGTTTAATCAAATATATATTAACGAAGAACTTACAGAAGATTTACTAATTACTGCCCGGGGATTAGGGTTAGACTTTACTGATCAATAGATTCTGTCTCTAAAATATCAATGTTTGCTTGGTCAAAAGCCACAAATATTTCATGTAGCATCCGTGCACCATCTGAACCCTTAGCAGTAAGTGATGTTTCTAAAACTTGGCGAATGATTCCCCAGTATTCTGTTGGCAATTCAATAATGGTGTTTTCCATAAAGATAACTACTCTGTTTACCTATTTATATGTTCTTATCACGGTTGATAAATTGGAATATAACATGGTCCCAGTCCAAGAGTTGTTTCTTCAAACATAATCCAAGCAACTTGGTTTATTGGCTGAGGACCTCCACCGATATCTATCAATGAATCTATAACTCCGGGAGGACCTCCAACAATGGGTGTTGTTTGGTTCAAAATATCGAAGGCTACATTTCCTGTGGCACCAGATATAACTACGTTAGTAGCAGAAGGGCCGACAGCAGCAGCAGTAACACCAGTATTAGTAATAGTAACTGCACCAGTAGCACCAGATACTCCAATACCTGTGCCTGCTACGTTAGAAGTTACACCTGTATTAGCGACTGTAATTGCACCATTTGCACCTGCATCAGTTAAACTGATTGCTGTGCCTGCCGTAAGAACTCTTTCTGCACTAAGATCCCCATCCGTAGCCAAAGTAACATATTGGGCATCTGCGGGTGCACCACCACCACCTCCTGAAATGGCGACATCTGCAGCAGCAGTAATACGCCCTTGTGCGTCAATAGTAATTTGAGCGACATTGGTGGCATCACCGTAAGTCGCTGGCGTCACCGCAGTATTATCTAAGACTAATGTAACAGTATCTGTGGCAGAAACGGTAGACGTAAGTCCTGTTCCGCCAATAACCGTGACAGTATTTCCATTAGCAACTGTTTGAGTAGTAGAACCATCAGACAATATCCAAGAACTCATAGTTCCCGGGGCTGTGCCTGAACTCGCTGCAGTCAATCGGCCTTGTGCATCAACAGTTAGTGAAGAATAAGTATAACTTCCTGCAGTTACAGCAGTAGCGGCTAATGCTGGTGCACCATCAGATCTCATAAAGGTTGTTGCTGTTCCATTAACTACACTTCCACTTATAGTTGCAGTGGGGTTTGCACCCACGGGATTACCAGTTCCAGAAGAAGCGGCAGTGATTCTCCCCTGAGCATCAACAGTAATATCTGAAGCAGTATAAGAACCAGCAGCAACTGCTGTATTATCTAAATTAACTGTAACTGTATCTGTAGCACCAACTACTGTTGATAATCCAGTTCCTCCGGCAATGTCCATGGTATTGCCATCAGCAATAGTTTGATTAGAACCGGAATCGGCAGTTAGGGTAAAAGTTGCAGTAGATGGAAATGAAATGGCGACATCAGCAGCCGCAGTAATCCTGCCTTGAGCATCCACATTGAAAGTGGGTATGTTGGTAGCATCACCATAAGCACCACCAATCACTGCAGTATCGGCCATACCAATCAAAAGAGTGTCCACAGCGAAGGGAGAAATAGTGGTAGTAATACCTGTGCCAGCAGAAAAAGTAGCAGTATTGCCATCAGAAATGGTTTCAGTAGTTGCCCCATCAGACAATAACCAAGAACTCATCGTTCCGGGGGCGGCACCAGAAGACGCTGAGGTTAATCTGCCCTGTGCATCAACTGTGATAGCAGAATAAGTATAACTACCTGCTGCTACAGCAGTATTAGCGAGTGCGGGAGCACCATCAGATCTCAAAAATGTAGTAGCAGTCCCATTAACTGCAGTTCCACTTATAGTTGCTGTCGGATTTGCACCTACTGGATTAGAAGTTCCTGACGCAGCCGCTGTTATCCTGCCTTGGGCATCGATAGTAATGTCAGATGCAGTATAACTACCAGCAGTAACTGAAGTATTATCTAAATTAAATGTAACTGTGTCTGTGGCTGAACCTACTGATGACAATCCAGTTCCACCAGATAAAGTCATCGTGTTGCCTTCAGCAATTATTTGATTAGAACCTGTATCACCTGCCAAAGTAAAAGAACTCATAGTTCCCGGGCTCGTTCCAGAACTGGCAGCAGTTAATCTTCCTTGGGCATCAACTGTTAGTGAAGAATAAGTATAACTACCTGCTGCTACCGCAGTGTTATCTAAATTATAAGTAACTGTGTCGACGGCAGAGACAACACTTGTTAAAGCAGTCCCACCTGTAAATGTAATGATATCTCCTGAATTAATGGTTTGGGTTATGGCACCATCACTGATATCAAAATTAGAGAAACCACCTGCTGGTGTAGACCAAGTATTATCACCCCTCAAGAAAGTAGCAGCACTTGGAGTGCCTGTAGCAGATAAATCAATTAATACCTCTGGGCCAACATTGGCTACAGGTTTAATAAATAAACCTTCTGTGAAAGTAACAATGTCTCCATCACTAACATTTTCAACACTTGTAATTGGATTAGTAGCAATATCAAAAGACTGAATTGGATAAAGAATGGTTTGATTGGCGGCTGCGGTGATTCTACCTTGTTGGTCAACAGTAAATGTTGCTACATTGGTGGCATCACCATAAGAAGCAGGCGTTACAGCCGTGTTATCTAAGACTAAGGTCACAGTATCTGTGGCTGAAACTGTAGATGTTAATCCAGTTCCACCAGTAACTACAACTGTATTTCCTTCCAAAATAGTTTGTGTGGTTATGCCGTCAGATAATACCCAAGAACTCATAGTTCCCGGGGTGGCACCAGAACTTGCTGCAGACAATCGGCCTTGTGCATCTACGGTAAATGATGAATAAGTATAACTACCTGCTGCAACAGTAGTATTGGCTAATGCTGGGGCCCCATCTGATCTCAAAAAGGTTGTTGCTACTCCATTAACTGCAGTTCCACTTATAGTTGCAGTGGGGTTTGCACCGATACTTCCTCCAGAACCAGAAGCAGCAGACGTTATTCTTCCTTGTGCATCTACTGTAATATCTGTAGATGTATAAGAACCAGCAGTAACTGCAGTGTTTGCTAAAACAATTGTTCCTGTTGTAGTAATAGGTCCACCTGTTAATCCTGTTCCAGTAGCAACATTAGTAACAGTTCCTGTGCCACCTCCACCTCCGCCAGTGGTAAGTGTGACTACACCTCCACCATCATCAGTTAGAGTCCCATTAGAAACTTTAATGGTATTGACATTATTAACAGTAGGTATGCCATCTAACTCTTCTACAGTTAGTCCCGCCTTTTGGCTGACACCACTAAAACGTAATTTACCGACGGCAGCCGAATTACTCATAATAAATATACTAATCCCTTGTTATTTATATGTTGTCTATTGTGATGTTAGTTTAAGCATCAGATTTAGCATTGATAACACACGATCTGCAGTGACCATCTTCATTAAGACTCGATCTAACTGCTTGTTTACATTTTTCGCACAACATAGTATTACCTCGGTCTCACTGCTATTTATATGTTTTCATCATGAAGCCAATCCTAAATTAGTCAAGGCTGTATAGATATCATTTAATGTGGTTTGAATATCATTGAAGTTTTGGTCAGAAGAACCGGCTAATGCACCTAAACTCGAAGGGTCGGAAGGAGTTGCACCATATGGAGTTAATGGGCCTTGTTGTGCTACTGCTGCTGAGCCAAAGAAACCAACATTCCCACCGAGTTGAGACAGATTTCCAGTAAGAACTAATGAGGTCCCATCAAAAGTTAGATTTGCTTCACCATTAAGCGTAGTGGCAGCACTATATGTGGCAACTCGGCCTGCTACACCTGCGGCTGTGCCAGTAATGGCTGAGGCAGGAACAGATAATTGAATCTGTCCTTCGGAACGATTTGATAAACCATTAACTGGTGTAACAGTTACACTACCATCCAAAGATACGATGCTTCCTTTACCCATGTCAGCGATTACGCCTCCAGAATTATAACCACCCATATAGATGCCTTGTGCGCCAGTTCCTGCGAAATCGGCGGCTACTAAAGTGATAATCAAGTCGGCAGTTCCACCCGGAATCGAGGCTTGTGGAATAGTGATTACATCTCCTGTATTATATCCACTTCCTGTGTTAAAATTATCGGGAACTGGGGTGGGGACAACAGAACTAACTGCCCCGCCACCGACTCCAAATATAGCCAAAGTTAAACCTGTTCCACCCACAGGGGCTACATCACCTGCGGTTAAATTGTATAGAAGTGGTGTTCCCGAAGTGGAAGTAGTATTAGAGGATTGAGTAATTCTTGGGGCTAATTGTGCATTCGGCATCAATTGACCCGATAAATCAGTCAAAATAGAACCCGATAAATCTTGTCCTGTGCCACCCCAATCTTGGAAAAGAACGGCTGTGTTATCGCCTGTTGCATACTGTGGAGGAACACCTGCTGTATTTCTTGTAAGTGTTATACTTGTAAGACCGCCAACAGCCCCGTATGCTAAACCGCTTGAACCTGTGGATAATACCTTCTTTTCAAACAAATCTGTTCCTGTTTCATAAGCCATCAATTCTCTATCGGCAGTTCCTGCAGTAGCAGAAAGTGTATCTGTCGCCGTTGAGGTCATAATAGCACCTTGAGGGATCACATTTAAACCTGTTCCACCATGGCCGACTACTAATGTGCCATCCACAGCAACTACACCTGCTGTTGCACCCACGGGGGTAAATCCAGTAGTTCCGAAACCAATAGTTGTGACACCACCACCACCGCCTCCGCCTGTGGTAATAGTAACTACGCCTCCGCCATCATTTGTTAAAGTTCCATTGGAAACTACAATAGTATTAACTTGTGGGACAGTAGGTGCCCCATCAACTTCTTTAACTGTAAGTGCTCCTCCTGAAGTGACACCTGTAAATGAAATGGGATTACTCATTTAATTCCTCTCCACATTTACTACATTCCATAATATCACTTCTTTTTTGCCAATTCGTTATTCAAATAACCGCCATAAATAATAAACAGTAAAAGAGACACAATAACTCCAAATTGAACATCACTTTTCATAATATCATCCTCAAGATTGTAGTTTTGCACGAGATGTGTCATCATAACCATCTTGAACCTCAGTCCAACCAGCAAAACAAGCATCCATATTACCTGTGGTAATTGCTAAACCTGTTCGGTTGATAACACGAAGAACAATTTGTTTTTCTGTAATGATTGGAACATCGAAATCCCACATATCTGTTTTTGGTGAGGTTGGTGCCCATTGGAAGTCTTGCCATTGTAAAAATATGTTTCCATCTACCCATAACTCGTAATACATACCAGATGTTGGAATGGTGGCTGTGGATGGCTCAGAATGTCCAAAAGAACCCACTACATATAGTTCACCTGTGCTACCTACCGAAACAGTCCCTCCAACCGAAGTTGCAGAAGAACCAGAACCCATAGGGAAACGACTGGTTGATGCAGAAGTTGTTGCTGCAATACCTGTATATGTTTGTGGTGGAATATTTGGTGATCTGGCCGCAGTATAATCAGAACGTGCTACTACTTCATCTAAAACACCATTACCATCAGAATCTCTCCAAGTATCATCACCGGAAACATCTGCAACGTTAATTACTACCATGTCTACATAAGAATTGTTATTAAAGGAGTTAGCGGTTACTAATACTCCTGCTGCTGTATATGTATCTAAAGTAGTAAAATCAATACGCTGTCGTTGAATTAAGTTCGCAGAGTTTCCCTTACTAACCATATGCCAAGGATAATTACTGAAGTCAATAGGAATCCCTTCGAGTCCTGCTTGTGGAGTCGCTCTGACTGGGCGTCGAAAGGTTTGCGGGTCTACACCCGGTCTCGCCACCTGTGTTGCCGCAGTTGATACGGTCGAATATGATGAAATCGGTGGTGGGTTCGATTGAACTGCACTTCCCTTTTGGGAATAGCCTGACTGAAATGATTTTTTACGATATGGACGCTTTAAATCCCGTATCTTTTCTCCCGTGGTCATATAATATATCCCTCCTTTCAACTATTTATACTTACTCATCGCCGTTGGCCTCTAATTCTGGCTCGGGGGCTACGCTTTTTTTGATATGCTGCATCCTTGATGTCTTGGCGTTTTTTCCACTCTTTAGTTAATTTTAAATATTTTTCATATGTATCTGTTTCCAGACCTTCCATATTCAAAATCATCTGTTTATACCAATCTACGCTATCGGGAGTAATTTCAATACCTAATTTTATTAGTTTTTGACAAATTAGTGCTTCTGCACCTTCAAATAACCAATAATCAAAGAAAACCTGACTAAAATCCCATAAAGTGGCTGGACGGTATCTTACATCAGCAGGGGTGCCACCCTCAGTTCTATCACCAACGGCTCGCAACCATGTTGCTAACGCAGGCATGTCAGTATTAACTGTATATTCAATATCAAAAGTTTGTCCGGCTAATACATATATGTTTGGTCTCAGTGAATATTGTGGCACCGCTATCCCGGGTTCTACTGGCCAAGGTGCTGCATCACCAGAGATCCCTAAACTGGTTGTTCCATCGGGATTCTCATAATAAGACTGATCATTAACCACCACATTAATAAATCCATTTGGCGTATAGTCAGAAAGAAAATCAATATTATTGTTATTGGGGTAAGTAATAGAAGCAGAACCATCTGAATAAGCCGGGGGTTGAACTCCAGCAGTAGCATAAACATCTGCAGTGATAAACTTTTCTACTGTGCCACCAAAATCAGTATAACTATCAAAATAACCAATAACTAATGAAGGAGTAGGCATATTAACACCATAGTTAACTAAAGATATGAAGACTTCGTTATAAGTCCAACCTTTATTTGGGTATCCGGCAGGAGTCGGAACTACCTTCATCGTAGGAATATATAATCCAACTACTCCACTTTGAATATCGGTAATCCCTAAATATCCATAATCATCTGCTGATGCGGGTGGGCAACAAGGTTCATTATCTGGATTGGACGTAACATAATTATCTGGATTGGATGGATAATATAAAGAATTAATTAATACAGATGATAAACCATAAGCAACATTTCCTGCAGGCATTCCCGGTTCAGTAGATTCTTCAAAATTAACACTAAAACAACCACGAACTTGTTCTTCCGATATTGGTGGTGTGTAATCTGGAATAACTATAGGATAACCATATGCTACTTCAATTTTTACTCCATTAAAAGTAATACTATTAATTCGACCAATGCCGGGATCTGTTAGGGTAGGGATTATAAGTTTAAAAGTAATAAATCCAACTCCATTACTAATAGTTGGGTCTGACAAGATTCCGGGAGTAGAACCAAAATTATTTAATACTACAAACTGTTCAGGTTTGACTAATGGTGGTGTAGATATCTGTTTGCGAGACCAATCGTCTAAAGGCTCTACTAAATATGAAAAAGGAGTTCTACTTAGTTTACCAGCAGACCCATATTTAGAAGTAAATATAGAAAAAGGAATGTTGGGTTGTGGCCAAAGTTCATCATCCCATCCTTGTAAATCTCCAGTAGGATAATTAGCAGCATTAGCAGGAAGGATGGTTTCACCCCCTCTTAGACCTTCTGCCAAATATCTAAATGGTATTTGATACATTGCTGTATCTGGGCGTAATTTCCAATGATATGATAGATGCCTCATGGTAGTGCACTCCTTCGTGTTGTGACACCTGTTTCACGGATTAACTCTTCATCTAAACTGCCCTCTACCACATCAGAAGTTATTTGCCACCTAATCAAATCCTGACGGAACTTAATTATACTTCTGTGGTTAACTGGCAACCCAATGTCCAACATTTTCTTAGCAATCAGAAAATCAGCACCATCAATGAGGAGATATTTTACAAATACACGAGCAATTTCATGATCTTTTGTTGGCACAGTGGCATTTAATGGATAACTTGCAGATGTTCCAGTAGCCCAAGAAGGTTCATATCTACGGGCAGGGCCAGAAATAAATGCACCGGCATTGGAACTGCCATCTGGTTGTGAAGTTCCGACACCCCAAACAAGTTCACCTCCAAATGTTGCTTCTGGAAATGTAATGTAAACACCCCAAGTATCGCCGGGGAGTATATGTATTGGTGGGTTGATTCCCTCTTTAAAAGATTCCATTGTAAAATATTGTGGGTAATTAGGTTCGGGAAATGGAACTGTGAATCCACTTAAACCATTGATACCAGAATAATCAGGTGCTTCAAACCAATAATCACTGTTAACAAATACATTTACATTTGCTTCAGGAGGCCAACAAGATAAAGAATCAATAATAATCATTTGTATTGCGAGAACATGGGCAGAAGTCTTAAGGTTATTACCATGCATCCCAGTAAAAATTGGAATTGGCATAGCACCTTCAATTACAGGACTAACTACTTGGGAATTAATACCAGTTTCGTAATCAAGTGAAACAACGGGAACAACTGGATTAGGATCTAAAACAGGGTGACCTACAGTAAAACTATTGCCAATTGGACAAACATTACGCCATTCGTATGCTTGACGCCTCAGTGCCATAGAACTAAATGGTCTGCACAACTACTTTAGTCTTGCCATCAAGAGAGGCAGAAACTGACGATTGATAGATGCATAAAATATATATTTTTGGGCTTCTAACCATTTATAGTGAAGAAATGCTGCTTTATTAACTGTCCAATCCGATAGTGTAGTTTGGAATAGATATGGATAGTTAGCAATAATTAGATAACTAATTAGGTCTATTTTCTTACCCGAAACTGGTAAATCTGCTGCCTTTAACAACTCTTTGAGTTCTGAAACAGTCATGTTGTTGAAGGATTCATAGGCTTTGACCCAAGAGAGCATTTAAACCTACTCTCACATTGGTGTGCCATTACTGAAACGCTCATTGTAGTATTCTTTCTGAATTGCCAACTCACCAATCAAACTGATATTAACAGTTCGGGTAGCAGTAGTAGCAGTAGTTACACTTACTTGAACAGCAAGTGGTTGCTGGAAGAGAGTCAAAATTGGTGTGGAGAATGCGAGAACAGGTCCACCGGCATTAATGTTGGAGAACACCCAACTAATGTCGAATGCATTGGATGGAACGTTGTTTGGTCCACATTGAATAGCAACTTTGAAATCTGTTTCTGACGTGGCAACCGTTCCTGCAGCATCAATAATATTAACAGCAAGGGCGTAAATACGAACTTCTTCGTTATTTGCCTGATTGGTAAAAATTGTCTGTGTGTTAACAGTTCCTGCAGCAGTTGCACCAGTAAATGTGTGGGTTGTGGAGTAGATCTCCGGCTGTGGGTCTTGATTTGCCATAATATGTCACCTATACGTATTGTTATGTTGCACGACTATTTATATCTTATGTTTTATCGAACTCCCCGTGGATTAGGTCTTTGTCGCTGGGAATAATATTCTTTCTGAATTGCTAACTCTGCAATCATGGTAACCACAACAGTCCTTGCTGCTGCTAAAGTGGCACCTGCGGTTGAATTAAGTTCAACTTTTACTGCTAATGGTTGCTGAAATAGGGCTAAAATAGGTGTTGAAAATGCTAAAGTCTTATCATCTTTAAAATTAATTACTGTGGCATCAAAAGAATTAGAGGGTATATTATTGGGCCCAACTTGGATAGTTATATTAAAATCAGTATCTGTTGTGGCAGCAGTAACTGGTGCACCATTTTCATTAAGAATATCAACCATAATTGCATAAATCCGACATTCTTCGTTGTTGGCTTGATTGGTAAAAATAGTGGTAGTAGCAACATCACCTACTGTATTGGCAGCAGTAAAAACTCCACGAGTGGTGTATAACTCCGGCTGTGGGTCTTGATTCACCATAATAATAACTGTGTGCTCCTACTACTTATATCTTATTCTTTTAATGCATTTAACAATTCTAATTCTTCTGGACTTGGTGGGATCGGTGGAAGTGGCAACTTTTCATGTTCTAATAAAAGTGGTCCAAAATTGGGTTCGTCAGATAGCCAAGGATTTTCCACAATAACTGGTTTTTTACGAGATTTCTTAAAAACAAAATAAATAAGGTATAAAATAAATATATCTAATAAAATGCCCCATGGACCTAAATATTCCAAATCGCTAATAATAATTTCATTAGTGGTCTGAGGATTTAATAATCCATCACGCCAAATCCATGATAGGTATAAACAAGATAAAGAAAACAATGTCACCCCCAAAGCAAAAAGGTATTTTATCGTTTTCATAATATTGGACATACTGACCGCCTAAAAATTGGCTGTTTTGTTATATATAACTTGTGTGCTTATGCATCATCATTGAATAATTCATCCTCATCATTCCATTCAGGAACTGGTTCTAAATCAATTTCTGGTGGTGTGGACAAGGGGTCATTAGAAAGTAAGAAATCGTGGACTCGTGGTGCTAAATCATCTAATTTATCTTCAATAGAACTACCTTTTTCTTCTGCTACTTCTTCTAATTTACTAAAGAAACTGGCAAGAATTGAAGTTCCACGATAAAACTCAGGGGTAAATGCCCTTCTTTGTAAATCTGAAATACGTTCTGCAGACCTCTGGGCTTGAATAGCCAAAATAACTGCTGCTAAATTAGTAGACATAATAAATGCCAACATTTGATAATTTAACCATGCAGAGGGATCAATAATTTGAGCAATGGTTTGAGTAAATAATGCCAAACCAAGTGCCAGAAATAACATAGTTTTAGCACTAATTAAATCAGTAAGATTAGCAAAATCTTCCCAATCATTTTTTGATGACATGTAAGTATACCTCCTCGAATAAGTTTATATGACCAACTATTTCGTAATCATATGATGCCAATAAATCCCTTACCTTTTTCTCCCATTTGCGGCCCTTATCTAAAGCAAACTCTTCCAAACGGAATATACCTTGTTGTGCTAACATCATAAAATCCTCATAATAAACAAAGTGAATCATCTTTCCATCAAACTCTATTTCGGCAAAATCAGATGAAACTTGGTGGACGTCCTCAAGTTGTTCCATAAGTTTACGTTCAAAGAAATCTTCACCCATTTGTTGTTTAATTGGATCGGCTACTCCAATCCCTGCTGCCAACCTTTCTGCCATCATAGTCCAGTCACGTTCAATTATAGAATCCCACCTTTGTCTATCAGAATCATAATCCATACCTAAATTAAGTCTACGGTCTTTTAGATAGTCATTTCTCTTGGATGTCAAATACTCTAACCAAAGGTCGGACTCATCCATAGTATAATATAAGTGTGTCACCTACTTATATCTTAGTTGATTGAGCACCATAATAATCAATAACTTTAGCACTCAAGTAAGAAAATATACCCACAATGGCCACTATTGAAACTAAATCTTTTTTATCTGGCCATGTCCATTGAGGAAATTGTATTGGCCCATCATCTTGCCAAGCACCTAACTGGTAATGTAATAATGCCTCTGCCATGAAAAAGACAAAGGTAACTCCCATCACCAGCATTATTTAACTCCAGTAAAATCCGGTAATCCCTTCACTTTATCCATGATTAACTCAGAAGCAACATTACCAAAAATAGTTCCAATAGCACCAATAACGCAACCAATAATTATACCCTTCATCATTACGGATGCATCGTCATCATCATACATGTTAGCCACTTCTGGGTGGTGTCCAAGGTAAGTGGAAACCTTCTGTGGAATATCATCAGTTTTTAATCTTGGATCTGAAGCAGCAGCGAAATGAGATTCTTTCCCCGTTGTTGTGTCGTTTTCTTCCCAAGATAGCCAAATATAGTCATAGTCTCCGGATTGATAATAAGTATATTTAATGTTTTCATGAGTATCTGGATAATTCTCCACTATATAATTTTCAGCAACTTCTTGTGCCCTTGAATAATCATTACCGACAAACAGTTTCTTTTGATAACTGTTCCAGTTATCAACAGATTCAACCAACTCTGCATCAAATGATTCTTCTTCGTATTCTAAGTATTCATCCAATTGTCTATCTGATAATAACTCCATTAAAAAATCTGAAGAATCTTCCTCGGTAGCATCTGGATTGGATTCTAACCACTCAACATAAGACTCTAATTGCCTATCTGAAATTAAATCTAAAAGAAATGAAATATCCATTATTGTGCCTCCTTTATTTCCTCAGTAAGTGCAAGGCCAAGAATTACAAAGGGGATACTCATTAAAGCATAATCAGACCAACCAAAAGCATCAGATGGCCACCCGTATTGGCGATATGTGCGACCAACACCCAGTAGAGTTGTAGTAAAGAAAGCAGCAGAACCAACGGCAGGAATTAACATTCCTCTCCATGCCCTACGACGACTTTGTTGTTTATCATCAACCGCCTCTTCTACCTTTTCAGTAAGGTGATCTTGTTCTGGGCTGGGCATAAAAATCAACCCTCAATAGATTCCTCTAAATAGTGCGATTACTGTTCCTGCTGCTACTGCTGTAATGAGTGGCATTGATATTCTTGAAGGTGTAGGTTCAACTTTAGCACTGAATGTTTCTGCATTACCTGTTACAACAGAATCATCTTCTGAAGTTTTACATCCGAAAACATTAGACCACAATGGGTTGCAGAGACGGTTTTGTGACATCCAACGACTAAAAGCACCGGGCATAGATTCTTCAAGATATGTATAATCTTGCATATCTGCACCACTTGATGGCATCCATTTTACAGCAGAACCGGATTTTGTATATGGTATTCCTGCTTGACCGTATGGCTGATAAGCATTCCCAGAATTATCTAATGTAGTTACTGTTGGGACCCATGCCATCCACGGAACTGTTGATTTTGCTTTGGAGATTGGATCTCCACCAGCAGTATAACCAATAATTTCTTGTCTCTGTGATGGGTCTGTTGGATCTGGGACAAAACATTTTCTATTATAAAGTCCACCACCTGCGTCGCATGTAATTCCGTAACCAGCCATAATATAAATGGTGCCAGCCGACTATTTATACTTAATCATTAGAACTATTTCTTAAATTGCTTGTAAATCAGTATAGCGGAAATCAATCCCAGTGCACCAAAACCAGTAAACATCAAAGCATTTTTACGAATTGGGTTATTTTCGGACTCAAACAAAAAGCGATCATCGATATATGTATCGTTGTCTAACATAGGAAACTCATGACATTCAATAATCATATCTAACAAATCATCAGCGAAAGGTCCTGATGCACTCACTTGAACAAGATCGTTATCTCTAAATATTTTTACAGTTCCTTCGGAAACCATATCATCCCAATCAGCATGTGAAGTAAGACGACTAAATAGTGGTTTAGTTAATTCAAAGGTTTCAGTATCTTCAGAAACAGTTTCTGCAGATTTCGGACGAATATATTTGCCCATCCAATCAGCAGGATTATCTTCAAAAATACCTTTCAATCCTTTCTTAAGACGTTCTTGTGCACAGGGACACGGGTCAGCATCTCCATCACCAGTGCAATGCATAACTCCTTGAATCATACAAGCACAAGGCTTTTCTTTAGTTGCACCACAGCAACATGAATCTCTCGCAAGGTCTTCGCTATTAAATGGCGTAGCATTTACAGTTACTACAGCATCAGTTCCGGGGGTTGCGGTTGTCATGGATGCAGAATTACTGCCGATAACACGACCGTTGCCATCAGGTTGGAAAGTATCGTCTCCAAGCATTGCTACTTCTTCAACCACTGGAGTTTCTTCGTGTGTCGCACCCTGCATTTCTGTGCCATCTGGCATAGTATGTGTTTCAGATGCTTTGGCTTCCATATCGGCGTATTGAATATCTAAACCTGTTTCTTTGGAAACACGTTCTGCTTCGGCCTTAGAACAGATTTTATGACAATTGTAAGTCTTACCTTTGTGTCTGTGTTCGCCTTTGATACCATAAGATTTATTTTTGACAACGCCAGTTACTTTGGCTTTAACAGTTTGTTTAATGGGCAGACAGTAGAAACTATATTTCATTCAAAATCACCAACCGAAGGTTTTTTGTTCAAAGGTCGCACGAGGGGCGAATAAATCTGAACTTGGACTAAAGCCAAATGATTCTTGGCCAACTGCTGCACCATGTAGTCCATGGGAACCGAAATCAACATGTTCTGCTGAAACACTTGGTTCAAATAAATATTGTGCATCATCTGCTAAATAAGCCATTTGTTCAACTTGCTCAGCGGACTTGGAATCTGTTTCTGCAGCACTATCTTCATCTTCATAAGCATTTTGTGTTGCTTCTAATAAAGATTCGTATTTCTTAATGTCGCTCTGACATGACATACCTCTACCAACACGACCTAAACCATATGCCAAAGGTGCAACACCAAATGCAATACAAGTGATAGTGCGGTGATTACCTAAAACATCAAACTTAGCCTTATCTAAAATACAGAATGCTAATGTTGCAGCACCGAGAAATAGTGGGAGTCCAGTAGAAGGAACCATAACTTCTGTTTCGAGAGATGACTTCTCTCTGGGAGTTGTATCACCCTCACCAAACAAGATTTGGTTGCGAAGTTCAGCAAAGTCTACCATACTAATACCTTTGGTCTACAACTATTTATAGTTTCAGTTAGCACCAATGGCACGACCGAAGTAATTTGAGCCAAAAATAGGCTCAGTTGTCATTAAAGTATAGGAATATGCAGTCCAATCCGATCTAACGGTATCTTCTCCATTGTTACCTTGTTGGCCAACAGGATAATTATAATTTACATTTTGTCCTACTGCTTGACCACCCATCAATCCACGGTCTGTGCCAATTACTGGAAGTGTCCCCCAATTATTAACGAGTTGTGATTGTCCGGTGTCTGTGTGGGCATCCATGGTTCTCTCCGGCCTTTCAGGATCCAATTCGTCCTCTGAAACTTCTTTATTATGTTTAGAAGTATATTTAATAAGAGCACCGATTCCCAAAATACCCAAAGCAACTGGTAATCCGAATAGTAATCCTTGTTCGAATGACATAGTGTATACTTCTCCTTTTAACTATTTATACTTACTTGCGGTTAGTCCACATTTTGATTGCAACGAGAGCGACGATAGAACCGGCTACGCCTTTAACAATGTTTTGTTCACGGTGAAGAGAATCCAAATCCTCTTGCTCATGCTTTTTTGAGGACCGAATAATTCTTTCTTTTCGGGATTCATATTCCCAATGATCGGTATCGTCCATCATTTCTTTTGATACTGGTCCAATGTAAGGTTCTAAACCTTTGATGCGTCTATTGCGAGCATTTCTCTTTTTTAGGAACTCGGCATCCATTTCAATAGTATCTTCAATTTCAACATCTTCTTGGATTTCATCCAAACGAGCAGCAATTTCATTTCTATATCCCATCATCTCTGGCAATAAATGGTGTTTAGCATTCCCATCAGCATAGAGCCCAGCAATATCTTGTTCCAACTCTAAATATATTTGTAGTAAATGATTAAAATCATCTTCATCTTCTATAACAATTTCTTGACGAATTAATAATAGTGTATTAAATGGTGAATCTGCTTCAAATGCTTCTGCAGAATAATTAGAATATCCCTTGCGCTCTTTGGACTTAAGTTTACGGACTGCTGCTGCAATAGCAGATTTTTGGTCACGAGTCGTTGAAATATCAAATAGTCTTGGATTTTGTGCCATGCCTCCAAATCCACCAAGAGCACGATAAACACCCTTACCATTATCGTATACTAAGACACCATACCATTTGTTGGAATTAGCAGCCTCAAATCGGACCCAATAAGGACCCCAAACACATTGATTAAACTCAAAGTTAGAATCAATTTCATTACGGATTGAAGATCTAAGATTTGCTTTCTCTCGATCTAAATTAGGTGGGGATTTGGAAGCGGCTTCAAAGTTTTCATTCATATTTACAACTCCCTGTATCCTTGTTTTAGTTTTTTATCGAACTTACGATCTCCTTCTGCCTTTGACATAGGTCCAAATATATTCATTGTGACTCCAATACGACCATATACATTAAAAATACCTTTGTTAGTAAAAATAAATATATGGTATTTATTTGATGAACCCTTACGATTAACTATATGTTCCACTCTTTTAATTTTTAATTGTTTATATCTCTTTTTTAAAGCCGCTGTTGCTTTCTCAACGTCTTTGGCATTCTTTGGAGATATAACTGCCATGGCCTCAAAGGATTCTGAACGAAGTTGACCAAAACCACCTTCAGTAGAACCACAAATAACACAGTGGTATTCATCACCAAAACTTTGCATTTTGTCATCACAACAAATCCTACCATCACTTTCTGCATTTTTTCTACGCTTTAGTGACGGTGTTCCATCTAACGGTATCCAATTAACAGGCTCTCCGAACTCCATAGGGTCCATAACTGGGGTAGATTCTTCTTCTGCTTCAAAATCGGCATTTACTCCACAACTTGAGCAAACCTCATCAGCAAGTGTAGGGTTCGGGTTGCGGTGTTGATGAGTAGTCTTTCTATTATGGCCGCAGTATTGACAATCCCAATCGGTCATAGATTCTTCTTCTTCAGAACCGAACTTAACTTCTCCTCTCCACTCTCCAGAATCAAATTGTTCCACGCTAATTGATTGAATCTTTTCTTTAGGAAAGTCCTTCTTAATTTGTTGTTTTAACATTTTAATGGCTTCTTTCTCGCCATAAACTTTACCCTTGCCATAGTTTATCCAACTATAATCCATCTGGGGCAGAGAACCTTCAGCACCCATACCGTCATATTTAACAAACTTAACGCCTTTATACTGCTTTCCAAAATGCTTTAACCCCCAATCTATTGCACCGTCTGTATCTGGGCCACTGATTACCATAATTACTTTGCCATCTTGATCAACAAAT
>Ga0115003_10001042_pt1 | contig 24604 bp, 25 predicted proteins | sample ArcticOcean_MG_C_7_FD_88736 | JGI IMG/M metagenome (GOLD analysis project Ga0115003, IMG submission 88736) | Marine microbial communities from western Arctic Ocean - ArcticOcean_MG_CB11_88 | ecosystem: Environmental > Aquatic > Marine > Oceanic | place: Arctic Ocean: Canada Basin | collected... | reverse complement strand
CGACATACGATATCTCGCAAGAGACCTCTTCTAAAGACAAACAAATTTCGGACTGATTTCTATCGTAACCGGCAACTTCGTATTCTTTAGACGCAAAATAACGCGCAAGAGCACTCATTCCGACACCACCGATGCCGAGAAAATAAATGTGTTTTATGTTGTTTAAATTAACCATTTACAAGCTCCTCAATAATATCTACAATTTTCTCTGCGGCTCTTGGCTGATCCATTCCTTTACAATTCTCAGCCAATTGCTTTTGCTTTCCTGGATTGTTTACTAATAATTCTAACTGCTCAAAAAGAGTGGTTTTCATATTTTTTTCCTCAACTAAAACAGCTGCATTTTTGTCTGCTAAAGACAAGGCATTTTTCGTTTGATGATCCTCAGCCACATTTGGTGAGGGTATTAAAATACAGGTTTTTCCTAGCGATGAAAGTTCTGATATTGCTATTGCACCCGCTCTCGAAATTACGATGTCGGAAGCTGCAAAAGCTTGAGACATATCGCTAATAAAAGCTCTTACCTGCCCATTAACACCTAATTTAGCTTGAGCTAGCTTACATCTGTCGTAATATAAATTACCGGTTTGCCAGATTAACTGAATATCGTTTTGCTTAAACCATTCACTATTCTCCAAAATAGTTTCATTAATTCGCAATGCGCCCAAGCTCCCACCAATAACCAATACAGTTGTTTTGTGTTTTGTAAAACAATAAGAGGCTAAACTTTCTTCTTTAGATGGATTCCCGTATTCTATTTCGGAGCGGATAGGGTTTCCTGTAAAATGAATTTTATCTTTTGGGAAAAATCGTTCTAAACCTGGGTATGCAACACATATCTTATGAACTCTAGAAGCCAATATTTTATTGGTTATTCCTGGATATGAATTTTGCTCTTGTATAAGAGTTGGTATTTTGAATAAGGTAGCTATCCATAAGATTGGACCGCTTGCAAAACCACCCGTACCAATTACTACATCAGGTTTAAACCGTAAAACAATGAAGAAAGATTTTAGAATACTCAAGATCAATTTTATTGGAAACAGTATATTTTTTAAAGATAGGGATCGTTGAAATCCTGAAATCCAAAGTCCTATTATTTTAAACCCTGCTGCCGGAACCTTTTCCATTTCCATACGATCGGAAGCACCCACAAACAAAAACTCGGTAGTACTATCTCTGCGCTCTAATTCTTTTGCAATTGCAAGAGCTGGAAATATATGTCCTCCAGTACCACCACCGCTTATTAATACCTTCTTAACCATCTACCTCAACATTTTGTGGCTTTGGTAAACCGTTACTAATACTCAAAATTAACCCTAATGCAGCGCAAGTCATCCATACCGAAGACCCACCCGCACTAATTAGCGGAAGTGTTTGCCCGGTAACAGGCAGCAAATTTACGGCTACAGCCATGTTTATAAAGGCTTGAGAAATTATGGACAATCCCAATCCTATTACTAATAGAATTGCAAAGTCATCGTCGCTTTTACTAGCGATTCTTAAAACTCTAAAGAGTAAACATAAGTATAATACGATAACAAATAAGCCGCCTATTCTACCATATTCTTCAACAATTACGGCATAAACAAAGTCGGAAGACGACTGAGGTAAGAAATATTTTTGAACACTTTTACCAGGACCCTGCCCCCAGATTCCCCCACGTGCAATTGCCATTTTAGCTTGATTTACCTGATAACTCTTACAGTCATCATCAAAATAACATTCTATACGGGAATTCCAGGTTGCTACACGATTACTAATATTCGGATAGTTTGTAACCACAGTATAGAACAAGCCAATAGAGCCTACACCAATTAGCATCATTATACTTAGCCATTTTAAAGAATAACGACCTACGAACATGATTAAAAAACTAATCATAAAAATCATAGCTGAGGTAGAAAAGTTTGAGGGTAAAATTAAACCACAGATCAATAATACTGGACCTAAAATAGGAAGGAAGGAACTTTTTAAGGACTGTAATTTCGCTTTAAAGTGTACTAGATTTCTAGCTAACAAAACAAACAAAGCAACCTTAGCAAGCTCTGAGGGCTGAAAAGAAAAACCAGCAACTCGAATCCACCGACTCGCATTGGCACCACTAATAGATTCGCCACCACTTATAGCCCATAGAACTAGAAGTACAGCTATTCCAAAAATTAAAATGGAGGTATTGTAAAAATACTTATAAGGAACTTTAGATAAAAGCCACATAATAAAAAAGCCAATCCCCAAATGCATAAGGTGCTTAAACAAGAAAGAGAGCGTGTTTCCTTCTTTGTAGGCAAATGCTAAGTGAGAGCTAGCGCTATATACTAAGACTATAGAAACTAGTGAGAGCAAAATTGCGATTGCCCAAATATATTTATCTCCTTTTATGTGCTTTAACCAGTTCAAACTATAAGAGTCTTATTTGTTTTTTAAATTGACGACCACGGTCTTCGTAGCTCGTAAATAAATCGAAACTTGCACAGGCAGGCGACAACAAAACTGTATCTCCTTTTTTTGCTAGTTTATAGGCAGCTTTAACAGCCATTTCCATGGAGTTTGATGATTCGATAACGTCTACTACTCCACCAAAAGTTTTAATCAGTTTTGTATTATCAGCTCCTAAACAAACAATTGCTTTAACTTTTTTAGAAACCAAAGGCACTAATTCTTCATAATTATTACCCTTATCAACACCACCACAAATCCAAACAACAGATTTAGTCATACTATCTAAAGCGTACCATGTTGCGTTTACATTTGTAGCTTTAGAGTCGTTTATATAATCCACGCCGTACACCTTAAGTACCGGTTCTAAACGATGTTCAATTTTTTCGAAATCTGATAAACATTCGCGTACAATATCGTTTGTTATACCCAATAATTTTGCAGCAATACCACCCGCCATAGAGTTGTAGGTATTGTGTTTCCCTTGTAATGCTAATTCGTGAATTGTCATAGTTAGCTGCTCTCTGTTAATATTAATTTCTATAGTTTCGTTTATCAAACTAGCACCAGTAGTAGACGTTTGCTCACCAAAGGGAAGCTTTACTGCCTTCACCTTATTTAGATTCTTTTTTATCAAATCATCCTCATTCCAATAAATGAAATAATCATTGAGATCTTGATTTTCTGTAATGCGCAATTTAGAAGCTACATAATTCTCCATCTCACCTTCGTACCTGTCTAAGTGGTCTGGACTTAGGTTTAACAGAATAGCTATATACGGTTTAAACTGATGTATGTCGTCGAGCTGAAAACTACTAAGTTCTAACACCCAATAGTCGTGATCGGATAGACTAAGACATCGTGCAAAACTATCGCCTATATTTCCTGCAAGAGCCACATCTAGTTTTGCTCCTTTAAGTAGATGATGCACCAAAGTTGCAGTAGTTGTTTTCCCATTACTACCAGTAATAGCAACAATTTTCCCTTTGCAATACCTATACGCAAATTCAATTTCTGAAAGAACTTCTATTCCTTGTTGTCTTGCTTTCTTCACAAGTAAAGTCTCGGGAATACCAGGACTTTTAATGAGGATATCAGCAGCTAAAATTCTTTCTTCTGTATGCGTACCTTGTTCCCATTCTATACCATTATCAGACAACTCTTTTTGATAAGGTTCTTTAATTTGTCCAAAGTCGCTCACAAAAACCGTCAAGCCCTTTTTTTGGGCTAATAAAGCTGCCCCAACACCACTTTCTCCTGCACCTAAAACTGCGATCATTATTAGCGAAGTTTTAGGGTTACAAAACTTAGCACTGCTAGCATTAAGCCAACAATCCAAAAACGGGTTACTATTTTACTTTCATGCATCCCAGCTTTTTGGTAGTGATGATGTAAAGGAGCCATTAGGAAAATTCGTTTTCCTTGGCCATATTTTTTCTTGGTATATTTAAAATAAGTCACTTGTATTACCACAGATAAATTCTCTACGAAGAACACCCCGCAAATTATAGGAATAAGTAATTCTTTACGAATAGCAATTGCAAACACAGCTATAATAGCTCCTATAGCCAAGCTACCTGTATCGCCCATAAAAACTTGTGCTGGATAAGAGTTATACCATAAAAAACCAAAGCAAGCACCAACAAAAGCACCAATAAATATCACCAGTTCACCCGAATTTGGGATGTACATAATATTTAAATATTCAGCGAAAATAATATTACCAGACACATAAGCAAACACAGCCAAAACAAGCCCTATAATGGCCGAAGTTCCAGTGGCTAAACCATCTATTCCATCGGTTAAGTTAGCACCATTTGAAACAGCAGTTACCGCAAAAATTACCATTGGGATAAAGATTAACCAAGCCCAATCTGCTGCCTTTTCACCAAACCAAGACAGAACATCTGCATAATCAAATTCATTGTTTTTAACAAAAGGTATAGTAGTCATCGTAGATTTCACATCTACCTGAACATATTCTATTTCTGAAGTAGCACTTACCGTTTTCACCTGTTCTCGCATTACTACATCAGGATGAAAATAGAGAATGGAACCTACGATTAGTCCAAGAGAAACTTGGCCTAAAATTTTAAATTTTCCAGCAAGACCGTCTTTGTCTTTTTTAAACACTTTGATATAATCATCTAAAAACCCAATGAGCCCCATCCAAACGGTAGTAATTAATAATAATATTACATAGATATTATCGAGTTTGGCAAAAAGGAGAGTAGGTATTAATATAGCACTTAGAATAATTATCCCTCCCATGGTTGGAGTACCCGATTTTTCAACTTGCCCCGCTAAACCAAGATCTCTTATACTTTCGCCAACTTGTTTTTTTGCTAATATTTTAATAATTCTACCCCCAAATATCATCGATATTAATAAGGAAACTATAACAGCCATAGCAGCTCTAAAAGAAATATATTGAAATACTCCAGCACCAGGAAGGTCGAAAGTTTCGTGTAGGTATGTAAATAAATAGTACAACATATATTAGTCTTTTAAATGCTCTTTTAAAATTGCCAAATCGTCAAAAGGGAATCGTTCACCTTTAATTTCTTGGTATTTCTCGTGTCCTTTACCCGCTATTAATAATATATCTCCGTGGGAGCAAAGCGCAATCCCCAATTTAATCGCTTCACGTCTGTCGTCAAGGCTTAATACTTTTTTCATTTGAGAAGCAGAAACACCCGTTTTCATCTCTTCAATGATAGCCATAGGCTCTTCACTTCTTGGATTATCTGATGTGAGTATAACTTGGTCAGACCAAGTACAGGCAACTTCAGCCATAAGAGGTCGTTTGCCAGCATCTCTATCGCCACCACAGCCAACAACGCAAACTAGCTTCTGATTTCCAGTACGGATGTCAGCAATTGTTTTTAATACATTATCTAATGCATCGGGAGTGTGTGCATAATCTACAATCGCGGTAATTCCTGAATCCGATTTATATTGTTGAAACCTACCTTCTACTGCATTTAAGGCAGATAATACAGTAAGTACTTGTAGTGAATCCTCACCTAATTCCACGGCAGCAGCAAAGGTTAACAACAAATTAGAAGCATTAAAACTCCCTATTAGTTTAGTATATACTTCCTGGCCATTTACATTTAAATGAAGACCTCCAAACTGGCTTTCTATAATTTTACATTTATAATCTGCCATCGATCTCAATGCAAAATATTTTTTGTTTGCTTTGGTATGATGCAACATAGTTTCTCCATGCTTATCATCCTTATTAACAATCGCAATGGAATTAGCTCCTAATGAGTCGAATAATTTCTTTTTAGCAAGAATATACTCGTCAAAGGTTTTATGGTAGTCTAAATGATCTCTACTAATGTTGGTAAATAGAGCAATATCGAAATTTAAACCTGTTACTCTGCCTTGGTCTATGGCATGAGAACTCACTTCCATAAAACAGTATTTACAGCCTTCCGAAATCATTTCCTTTAACATCGCATTAAGCCGAAGTGCATCAGGGGTAGTATGTGTAGCAGTAATAGACTTTGAGCCAATTTTATAAACAACTGTAGACAATAGACCCGCTTTATAGCCAAGAGCCTGAAATAAATTATGCAATAAAGTAGCAACGGTAGTTTTTCCATTTGTACCCGTTACCCCTATAAGCTTAATTTTTTCTGAAGGATTATCGTAGAAATTAGCGGCTATAATTCCTAGAGCTGTAGCCGCATCTTTCACCTTAATATAAACGACTTCAGGTTTTAAAAGAGTAGGTAACTTTTCACAAATCACAGCTAAAGCTCCTAAGGAAATAGCGTTTTCAATAAACGTATGTCCATCTGAAATACTCCCTTTTACAGCCACAAAAAGACTGTCTTTTTGAACTATTCTAGAATCGAAGCAGATATGTGGAATAGCAATATTAACATTGCCAGAAATGCTTTCTAGCTCTACTTTATACAATATGTCTTTCAGCAATTTCATTACGAGAGCCTAAGTATTACTTTATGATTTTTCTCAATCTCATCCCCAGCCTTTAAAGACTGTTTTCTAACCTTTCCTTTTCCATTTAACTCTACTTGGACTCCTAGGTTTTCTAATAAATATAGCGCATCCATCGAAGTCATTCCACTTAGATTAGGCATTAGGTTAGGTTCAAAATCTAAAGCTTCAAAATTCGTTTTATCAGACCTTACTAATGAGTTAGAGCTAATCTCATTATTTTTTGAGTACGCTAAAACTTTATGAATTGAATTTATTTCGTGCGCTAAACCAACATACTCTGAGGCTATAGCTCCATCCATTTGTGGCACTTCTACAGACTCTTCAGCATACAAAAGATCTCTAATTTCTCTAAACACTGGAGCAGCAACAATATTTCCATAAAAGCCTAATTCTTTTTTAGGTTTTGTAACGACTACAATACAAGAATACTTTGGCTTATCTGCAGGGAAGTAACCAGCAAAAGAAGCTCTGTATTCTGAGCCATATGCACCCTGACTAGCAATTTTGGCAGTACCAGTTTTTCCTGCACAGGAATATTTTTTTGAATAAATGTTTTTTGCGGTACCGTTTTCTACTACGCCTACTAGTAAATCTTGAAGGATAGAAATAGTGTTGTTTGAGCAAATACTTGGTTTTAATACCTCAACTTTCTTGGAGTTTAACAAATGCTCCCCCAATTGTATTCTGTCTACCAAATAAGGCTTTACCAATTCTCCATTATTAGCAACAGCGTTGTACAAGGCCAATATTTGTAGTGCACTCATTTTAATCTCATAACCATAAGCAATCCATGGCAAGGAAACCCCAGACCAAGTAGAATCACTGACATTTGGGATACAAGGTTCAGCCTCACCTAAAAGCTCAAAATCTAATTTATTACTCACACCCAATCTAGCCAATCGATCAATAAACTCTTGGGGTTTATCTTCATAAAGATCAACTATGGTTCTAGAAATTCCAATATTAGAAGAGACTTCAAAAGCTCTAGCAATAGATATTTTCCCATGCCCACCTAGATGCGCATTCGAGTCTTTCATTTTGCTATCGTAAAATTTAAAGACTCCATTTTTGGTGTCAACAATACGCGAGGTATCAATTTTCCCATCTTCCAATGCTACCAATAAAGAAGCTAACTTAAAAGTTGAGCCAGGCTCGTATGCTGAACCAAAAGCATAATTATAAAGCTCTGCGTACTTACGTTCTTTGGTGCTATGTAAGCTAGACATAGCACGAATAGCTCCTGTTTTTACATCCATTAAAATTACAGATCCACTTTCTGCATCAAACTTCTCTAGGCTTCTGAGTAATGCAGTTTGAGCAATATCTTGTAAACGGATATCTATAGTAGAATAGACGTCTGCACCAGCTGCAGGTTCTACATCTTGGGTATTACTCAAAGGTTTCCATACACCCCCGTTAATTTTCTGCATCAACTGCAAACCGTTTGTCCCTTTTAAATAATCATTAAACGATTTTTCTATCCCTACATCATATCGTAAATCGCGACCATAACCAATGGTTCTATCACATAATTTACCGAATGGCTTAATTCTATTACTATATTGAGTATACACAAAACCGCCTTTATATCTACCTTTTTCTAGTATTGGTAGTTTTTTAACTTCTTGTAGGTCGGAATACCTAACACCCGATTTAAGCCTTAGGTATTGTTTTTTATTTCTTCGAGCCTTACGAAGCTTTGTTGCATATTGATCGGCTGTTAAATCTCCAAATATATCGGACAAGCCTTGTGATAATTTACGATAGTTATTAGCAAACAATGTATCTGAAGCCTGACTAGGATCTATTGCAATGGTATAAACCGGCATTGAGGTTGCTAATAAATTCCCTTTAACGTCATAAATATTACCACGTGGAGAATCAATTTCTCTAAGTGCTACAACGGGATCATATTTAGAAAGGCTCCCTGCCATATTATGCTGCACCAATATTAACTCAACAAAAATGGCCACAGCAGCAATCATAATTAGCGAGCTAATTATCATAACGCGAACAAATATGGCTTTCTTTTCTGTCATGCTTACTTATGTACTTCAATTTTAAACGGTGAATCGAGCGATTCGTAGAGATATAGATCTGCAACTTTCTGTGCCACAATTGTGGTTTTACTCAAAGACATTAGTTGTGTTCTCATATCTATATGTCGGGAACGCAAATCTTTTAAGTCCTCATTGAGTTTACTAATTCTAAACACTTTTTGATCTACTTTATGAGAACTATAAATCACTAAAATGGCTAATCCAGAAACAAACAATATCAAGCGCCAAGAATTAACCATAAATTTTTTGGAAGCCAATTTATCTTTGTAGAGTCCTTTAAATCGGATTCCCAACAGATTAAAAAGTTTATTCCAAGTAGGTTTAGTCAAAGCTTATAATTTTTCTGCTACTCTAAGTTTTGCACTTCTAGCACGGTTATTTCTTTTAATTTCTTCGGCCGTAGGAAGGATTGGTTTTCTACTTATTTTTTTAAAACTCAGTAGTTTATTCCCAAAAAAATCTTGTTCCAACTCACCCTCAAAGTTTCCTTTTTGAATTAAGTTTTTTACGAGCCTATCTTCCAAAGAGTGGTAAGATATTACCACGAGCCTACCGCCAGGTTTTAAAACCTCTTGGGCTTGAGAAAGCATTTCTTTCAAAACATTCAACTCATCATTCACTTCAATTCTGATAGCTTGAAATACTTGGGCGAAAAATTTATTTTCTAACATTGCAGGAGTTAAAGGCTTTAATAAGTCTTTTAGTTCCGTTACAGTCTGTATAGGAGCATTTACTCTAGCTTCACAAATTATACGAGCTACAGTACCCGGGCGTTTTAGTTCTCCGTAAATTTTTAAAATGTTTTTTAAATCTTCCTGCTCGTATTCATTGATTACTTTATAAGCATTTAAATCAGAATTCTGATCCATTCTCATATCTAGCTCAGCTTCGAAGCGGGTAGAAAACCCTCTATCAGGTACATCAAACTGATGAGAAGAAACTCCAAGATCAGCTAATAATCCATCAATCTCTTTAACCCCATACATTCTCAAAGAACTTTTTAAATACTTAAAATTGGCATTTATCAAAGTAAATCTATCGTCGTCTAATTCATTTTTAAGCGCATCCTCATCTTGATCGAAAGCATATAAATGACCTTCTGACAATTGTGATACGATAGCTTTAGAATGACCGCCGCCCCCAAAAGTCACATCTACATAGGTTCCTTTGGACTTAATATTTAAACCTTCCAAACACTCACTTAATAATACAGGATCGTGGTATTCACTCATTTCTTATTCCGTTTTTTCTGTATTCCCCATTACTTCTTCGGCTAACAAACCAAAATCTACAGAGGCATCGTTAACCGTCTTTTCGTACTGATCTTTATCCCAGATCTCTACTATATTTCCTACCGAAGCCAAAACAATTTGTTTTTGTATCCCTGCAAAATTAATCAGGTCTTTTGGTATTTGTATCCTCGCAGTAATGTCTGCATCCACCATTCTTACTCCTGCTGTAAACATCCTAACGAAGTCGTTATTCTTCTTAACGAAACGATTTAACTTGTTTACATCTGCCATCACAAAATTCCACTCAGCTAAGGGATATAACTCTAGGCAAGCATTAAAAACCGAACGCTTTAATACGAAGCCTTCTTGAAGCTCAGCAGCTAACTGCTTTTTAAGCCCAGAAGGAAGCATTAAACGCCCTTTGGCATCTGCTCTGCATTCGTACATTCCGATTAAATTCTTCACTTCTTAAGCCTATTTTTTATTAGACACAAATATATACCACTTTTTACCACATTCTACCACTATGTTAATAACTTTCCTCAATATCAAGTAAATAAGAATTTGCTGTAGATTTAAAATGAAGAAAAAATGGTGCTAAAAACTATTGAAATGAATAAAAATTTGAGGTCTAATTATCTGGATAGATAGAATAAGTATTTATTCAGTATTTTTGCCGAGTAAAATTTCAAATATGAAGTACGAAATAATAAAAGACGGGACCTACGAATACGTAACAATAGGCGAAGGTCCAGTAGTAGTGTTTTTACATGGATTGATGGGAGCTCTAAGTAATTTCGAGAAAACATCGAGAATTATTGCTGAAGCAGGTTACCGAGTTGTAATCCCTTCTTTACCTATATATACTCTACCATTACTAAGAACAAGTGCTAAAGGAATCTCTCGATTTTTAGAGAAATTCATCTCAGATTTAGAACTGAAAGATGTTACTCTTTTGGGAAATTCATTAGGAGGACATGTAGGGTTAATTTACACTAAAAACAATCCTAGCTTAGTAAAAAACTTGATGCTTACAGGCTCTTCAGGTTTATACGAAAAAGCGATGGGTGATACTTTTCCACGTAGAGAAGACTATAATTACATCAAAGAAAAAACTCAAGCTGTATTTTACGATCCAGCTGTTGCGACAAAAGAATTAGTAGACGAAGTTTTTGAATCCGTTAACTCTAGAGAAAAAATCATTCGAATATTAGCAATTGCAAAGTCTGCAATACGTCATAATATGACGAAGGACGTACCAAACATGACTCTTCCAGTATGTTTACTGTGGGGAAGAAACGATGGAGTAACACCTCCAGAAGTAGCAGATGAATTTCACAGACTTTTTCCAGACTCAGAACTTTTTTGGTTTGAAAAATGTGGACATGCTCCTATGATGGAACACCCAATAGACTTTGCCAATACATGCGTTGAATGGTTGAAGAGACACTAGGATGAAAATTAACAGTGCAGAATTTGTTATCAGTAATACAGACATAGAAAAATGTCCGAAAGAACGTATTGCTGAATATGCCTTTATAGGACGGTCTAATGTTGGTAAATCTTCATTAATAAATATGCTAACCAATAGGAAGTCGCTTGCTAAGACTTCTGGTAGACCTGGGAAAACGCAATTAATTAATCATTTTAAGATTAATGACAATTGGTTTTTAGTCGATTTACCTGGCTATGGTTATGCTCGAGTTTCTAAAAAGGATCGTTCGATTTTTGCTAAGTTCATTTACGATTACTTAGAAAAGCGAGAGAACTTAGTTTGTACTTTCGTGCTGATTGACTCTCGTCATGAACCACAAAAAATAGATATGATGTTTATGGAGTGGTTGGGTAATAAAGGAATCCCTTTTGTGATTATTTTCACTAAAATGGATAAGCTTTCTAGTTCTCAACTAAACAAGAACTTGACGAAATACAAAGCAGAGATGCTTAAAACATGGGAAGAAGCTCCTCAATCGTTTATGAGTTCAGCTGAAAGTGGTCTTGGGAAATTAGAAATCCTTAATTTTATAGGTAAAACAAACGAAGCGGTAAAAGGTAAACTTTAATAATTTTATACGTTTGTATATACCAAAAACGCCCTCGAAAATTCGAGGGCTTTTTTGGTTCTAAGAAATAAATTACTTCTTCTTAATATCTTTCACTAATTTCAATTCTTCAGCAAAATACTGACAAAATCTACGCATATCTCCAGCCATTTTTTCATCGCCAGTCGCACGTTCAAAAGTATCGGTCATAGCAGTTAGGGTTTGATGAAAGAAAGTCTTCATTTCATCAACTTTCATGTCTTTGGTCCAAAGATCAATACGCAAAGAATTTTGTTTTTCGGCATCCCAAAGAGAGATCAAAACAGCTTCCGATTTTTGATTTACTTCACCGGCATCTTCAGCAGTCCAATAAATTTGTTCGGGAACTTTATTTTCATCTAGAGTTATTTTTATTTTAATTTCTGACTCTTTCATCTTTACTGTTTTGGTTTGTAGTGAGATTTACGCAGTATTTTTTGAGCGTTTTGCTCGTTTATTAGTTCGTTTAAACTCAGCTCCGGATGGGCATCCATATAAGAACTTACGAGCTTCCAACCTATCCATTGTGCTATTCGTCCAGGGCTCTCTGCATCGAAATTAGTATAAAACTTAGAGAAAGGTGCATTCTCTATAAATCGTTGTTTAATTTGATGCTGGCTAGAAAACAATAATTTATTTTCTATAAAATACGCCCATATAGTAGCTTCATTGTCTATACACCAGTCCATTTTTGTTTCTGAATATTTCATAACAATATCCGAACTACTTTGTGGAATAAGTAAAGAACATAAATAATGAATTTTACCGTAATACACCATAGAAGCGAGTAAAGTATTCTCGCTAGGCATAGGGATGTTAGCTAAGAAATAGGCATGTACAAGATCAGAAACTAAATAGCGTTTATCAAACCCCTCTTTTATATATTCGGGAGCAGAGGTGTAAAAATGAGCGTTTTGTCCCAAATAAAGATCGAGAGCCACCAAAAGTGTATTTCCAGAAACGGTGATAGGTTCTATAGACTCGAAGTTAGAAATCCATGTATAAATATTTAAACTGTCGTGTTGCGGAAAATAATAGTGGAAATATTTAAACGCATTTGTAATTTCAATACTTAATACCGAAGGATTAGGAAAAACAGAATCGCTTGCATAAAATAACTCTCGAATTTGAGAATCTTTAAAACGACTTACTAAATCGCCTTTATTTTGATCTGATTCAAAAAAATTTGGAAAGTCCTTTTCTAATTCCCCTAAACTTTCGCCTAATTTCGTGCTATCCATCGCAAAGAACGAATGGTCAAAATGACTAACATTTACCTTCGATTCTAAATGAGAAACCGTTGGTACATCCTTGTTATCACAAGATACTAGGAATAAAAAACTCACAAACATTAAAATGCTTAGTCGCATCATAGAAGTAAAATTTACACTGCAAAAATAAGAAATGCATGAATATAGTATTAAGTAAAAGTAACTAATCGTAGAAAAAGCTTTTTTAGTAAATTTGCGACTCTATTTATTAAGATATGAAGACAGCAGAAAGTATTGCTTACATAACAAATTGGTTGAAAAGTTATAGTGAAAACTCAAAAACAAAAGGCTTTGTTATTGGGATTTCTGGCGGCATCGACTCGGCGGTTACCTCTACCTTATGTGCCCTTACAGGGAAAGATGTTTTATGCTTATTAATGCCTATTCATCAGCACAAATTAGAGTTTGATCGTTCTAAAGAACATGCAGACTGGCTTACAAATACATTCGCTAATGTAGAAATACGTACGGCAAGCCTTAGTAACACTTTCGATAGCCTTTCTAAGCAAATCCCTATTGAACTACAAAGCGACCTAACAATGGCTAATACACGTGCTAGATTGCGAATGACAACTCTTTACACCTACGCAGGAGCTAAGTCTTTATTAGTAGCGGGTACCGGAAATAAAATAGAAGATTTTGGTGTTGGATTTTTCACAAAATATGGAGATGGTGGTGTAGATTTGAGTCCTATTGCAGACTTAATGAAATCGGAAGTTTTTGAAATTTCCAAAGAATTAGGAATTGTAAGTTCAATTCAAAAAGCAGCTCCTACCGATGGACTTTGGGAAGATGGGCGAAGTGATGAGGATCAGTTAGGTGCCAGTTACAACGAATTGGAATGGGCGATGCTAGCCTATGAAAATGCAATTGAAAACACGTATACCGGAAGAGAAAAAGAAGTATTTGATATTTTTACTCGACTTCATAGAGCTAATAGGCATAAGATGAACCCAATTCCAGTTTGTGTACTTCCAAAAAACTAACCTGATTATACAAATTTAATTTTCAGCTTTAAAGACCCTTTTTGTCTTAGCAATCTAAAATGGCCACCTAAACTTTCAATTCGTTTTCTGTTATCCTCAAAATCAATAGTTTCTAGGGTGCAAGCATTAATATTTTCTGAGCAACATTTTACATTAACTGCTAGGATTAAACCTTGGCTATCGCAACTAGAAATTGAAATAAAAATACTGTTTACTATATTTACACTTACTTTATCTATAAGCGAAACAATTACTCTATATAGTGTGATTTCTATATCTTTTTCGATCTTAGAACTAATAGTACAGCTAAATTGAATAAACCTAATTCCGTCTTTTTGGATGTTTGAAATATACGAACGCAGAGAAGGTTCAATACCATATTGCATCATCATACGCGGCATTAAGCCCGTAGCCATCACCCGTGTATTCTCAATACTCTCCAGAATGTACGTTTTAATAAAATCTATTGACTCTTGTAATTGCGGATCTTTATTGTCTCGCACCTTTAACTCTATAACACCAATTTGGAGCATAAGCGCTGCTAAAGACTGAGCGATTCCTTCATGTAAATCTTCCGCGAAAACCTCTCTATCATTTTCTTGATTTGAGATTATAGAGTTAAGTAGTTGCTGATCAAGTAGTTTTTGTTCTGTAATATCCGAACCAATTGCCATAAACTTATAGGGCTTACCGTGCGCTTCTATAAATGGAACGATGGTAATATTCATCCAATAAATAGAACCATCCTTCGCTCTGTTTTTAAATTCGTCTTTAAAAACTTTTCCTTTTAGTATTGTACGCCAAAATTTAAACCTAAACTCTTTAGGGTAGTATCCGGAATTTACTATTCGTTGATTTTGCCCTAAAACCTCCTCTTCGGTGAATTTAGAAATTTCACAAAACTTATCGTTTACATGTATAATATCTCCTTTAAAATCTGTAACTACTACAATAGACGAAGAATTTAATGCATGATTAAATTCATTCATCTTTAGGATAGCATCTTGTAACTCAATATTCTTATCCTGTAATACTTCGATACTTACAACACTACCCTCCAACTCCTCACTAAGCATATTTAAACCAATGGCTATGGTATCTAAAGCAGTACCATCACCTTTAGTTCCTTCAATTTTTTTCGTAAAATCGAGGGCAGCTACAGAAGAAATTACTTCTGCTAATTGATTCAATATTTTCTCGTCAACTTTAGCCATTTATGAATCTAATTTAGGTGAATTCGATTGTTTTAATTCAGAATTAATTTTCAACAACCATACATGTGCATCTTTTTTACAATTAAATATTTTAATTGGGAAACCCGGTCTACTTATCCCAACAAAAAAACTGGCAAACATTCTAGTCAGTAGATTCCCAACAACTATACCTACCGCCTTGTAAACAAAATTATATCTCATTGATTTAGCTAAGCTTCTTGCCTCTTTTGAGACTCCTTTCAAATTTTGAATGTCAAAAATCACTAAGTCTCCTCCTTGCTTACCACTTAATTTATTTATAGCTAAAGAATTCTCTTCAAGTGTTTCGTATGTTGAGTAGGTATTTTCGATTAGCTCTACTAAAACTATTGAGTCCCTTTCTATACTTATCTTAGCAATACTTGTTTGAACTTGTTTAATTGACATAATTTAATTTTGCTGTATTCAACTGATAATCTAAGTTAAAAAAATCAACTTAAAACACTCTTTCAAAGCAAAAAAGCCATTTCAATTGAAATGGCTTTTTTTATTACTCTACTTCCCAAGAATTCGTTCCAGCTAAAAGCTTGTTTAAATCCGGAATTCCTTTTTGTTGTTTATGAGTCTCTAACTGCTCATAAAGAGCCTCTTCGTACCTAAACCTATCTTCTTGATAAAAGATACCAAAGGGTCTAGGTAGCGCATTTTCTTTAGAAGGATCGTCGAAGAAACGAGTAAGTATGTTGGCTTTATTTCTACATTTCTCATCGTGTATCCATAAGTCCGAAACGGTATATTCTCCAGTAGTTAAATCTACAATCTTAGGTTCAAAGCCGTCTAAAATAAGGCCTTTATCTTCTTTAGCGCCAAAAACCAAAGGCTCTCCATGTTTCAGATAAAGACTATTGTCTTTTTTTAACTGCTTATCGGTAAAACCACCAAAAGCACCATCGTTAAAAATATTACAGTTTTGATAAATCTCTACCAGCGAAGTTCCTTTATGCTGTTCAGCTCTAAGGAGAATTTCACGCATATGTTTAGGCTCTCTATCTAAAGCTCTAGCAACAAATGTCGACTCAGCTCCCATGCATAAAGCCAAAGGGTTAAAAGGATGATCTATAGAACCTAGGGGAGTAGACTTTGTTTTCTTTCCTACTTCTGATGTAGGAGAATACTGCCCCTTGGTAAGACCGTAAATTTGGTTATTAAATAGTAAAATGTTTAAGTCAAAATTCCTTCTTAGTAGATGAATCAAATGATTACCACCAATAGATAGAGAATCCCCATCGCCAGTTACCAGCCAAACACTAAGTTCAGGACGCGCAGCTTTTAATCCACTTGCAATGGCAGTAGCTCTACCGTGAATGGAATGCATACCATAGGTATTCATATAGTATGGAAAACGAGATGAACATCCTATTCCAGAAATAAAAACAATGTCTTCTTTTGCAATACCCAATTCCGGCATCACACTTTGAACTTGTTTCAAAATTGAATAATCACCACAACCTGGGCACCAGCGTATATCCTGATCGCTCACAAAGTCTTTGGCTGTTAGCTTCTGTACTTCTTCTTTTATATCTTTCTCTAGAGCCATAACTAGTTTTTCAACATATTTAGAATTGCCTCTTTAATTTCTCTAGCCTCAAATGGCACGCCTTTAATTTTATTTAAAGGTTTTGCATCTACCAAATATTGATCTCTAATGAGTGTAATTAGTTGACCATTATTCATTTCAGGAATCAATATTTTATCAAATTTAGATAGTAAATCACCCAAATTCCTTGGCATTGGCTGAATATATTTAATCTGAGCATGCGCAATATCGATACCTTCGGTAGCTAATTCTTTAACCACAGTTTTTATAGAACCGTAAGTAGAACCCCAACCCAGAACTAAAAGCTTAGACTTTTCTGTACCATTATCTAAGTCTTGTTCAGGAATATGATTGGCAATTTCGGCTATTTTTTGAGCACGAACTTTAACCATGTACTCATGATTTTCTGGTTCGTAAGAAACATTACCAGTTTCTTTATCTTTTTCTAATCCCCCCAAACGATGTTCTACTCCCTTAGTTCCAGGAATAGCCCATTCTCTAACGAACTTTTCATTCCTTTTATAAGGTAAATAGGCAGGGTCGTCTTGAGAACGTTCTTTAGCGAACTGTACATTAATTTCTTTTAAATCTGATGCCTTTGGATATCTCCATGGTTCAGCACCATTCGCAATATAACCATCACTTAGAAAAAAGACTGGAGTCATAAATTCAATCGCTATCCTACATGCTTCGTAAGCCATAGTAAAACAATCGGAAGGAGAGGTAGCTGCTATTACCGGAATTGGAGCTTCCCCATTTCTTCCGTAAACGGCTTGCATTAAATCGGCTTGTTCTGTTTTGGTAGGTAAACCTGTAGAAGGCCCTCCACGTTGTACGTTTACAACAACCAATGGAATCTCTAACATCATTGCCAAACCGAGAGCCTCGCCTTTTAAAGCAATTCCAGGACCCGAAGAAGCTGTAACCGCTAAGTCGCCACCAAAAGAAGCACCGATAGCAGCACAAATTCCTGCTATTTCATCTTCAGCTTGGAACGTTTTTATACCAAAGTTTTTATGCTTTGCAAGCTCATGTAATATGTCGGATGCAGGTGTAATAGGATAGCCACCGTAGAATAAATCTAATTTAGATTTATGTGCTGCAGCAATCAAACCTAATGCAGTTGCTTGGTTACCGATGATATTCCTGTAGGAACCTGTAGCCATTTTGGTAGGCTTAACCTCAAACCTATTAGAAAATGTTTCGCAAGTGTCAGCAAAATGATATCCAGCTTTTAACACCGTAATATTGGCATCTAAGATCTCTGGTTTTGCAGCAAACTTAGCTTTTAAGAAATCTATAGAGGAGTCAATTTTCCGGTTGTACATCCAATACACAAAACCTAAAACAAACATATTTTTAGATCGATCTCGGTCTTTTGTACCTAGTTTCGAATCTTTTAAACTTTCTCTTGTAAGCTTAGTAATATCGAACTCGTGAACCTTAAACCCTTCTAAACTGTGATTATTTAGTGGGTTTTCTACCTCTTTAATTCCAGCTAAACGCAGATTTCTTTTATCGAAACCAGAAGTGTTTACGATAATCGTTCCTCGTTCTTTTAACCGAGAAATATTTTTCTTTAAAGCAGCAGCATTCATAACGACCAATACATCACATCTATCGCCAGGCGAATAAATATCTACCGATCCAAAATGGATTTGAAATCCAGAAACTCCAGCTATAGTACCCAAAGGGGCGCGAATTTCTGCAGGAAAATCAGGAAACGTACTCAAATCGTTTCCGAAAAGCGCCGTATTTGTTGTGAATTGAGTCCCCGTTAATTGTATTCCATCGCCAGAATCACCAGCAAACAGTACGGTTACCTGTTCAAGTTTTTGCTGAACTTGAGTCATAATATTCCTTTTATTAGTCTATATTGACAACTCCCTTAATCTCAGGAGCGTATTTTTTTATCGATTGCTCTACTCCTGCTTTCAAAGTCATTTGGTTTACGCTACAACTCTGACAAGACCCGTGTAATTGGACCTTAACAACCATGTCTGGTGTTACCTCTACTAGAGAGATATCTCCACCATCAGACTCTAAATAAGGTCTGATTTCGGCAAGTGCTTTTTCAATTTTCTGAACTAAACTTGTGTCTGTTTCTAAAGCCATGCTAAATTATTTACTTGAACAACCGTCCATATTTGTAATTTCTACTACTGCGGTAGCTTCTAGGTTTTTATTTCTTAGCTCAACCTGTTCTACCACATTACAAGCTAAACTCATAAACGCCTTTGCCGAAGGAGTATCTTCTTGCAATACAACCGGACGACCAATATCTGATGCTTCTCGAATTGCTTGTACTAAAGGTATTTCAGCTAATAATGGAAGGTTTAAATCGTCTGCTAAATTCTTAGTTCCATCTTTCCCAAATATATAATATTTGTTGTCAGGAAGCTCATCAGGCGTAAAGTAAGACATGTTCTCTACCAATCCTATAACGGGAACCTGAATGGTGTCTAACTGGAACATACCTACCCCTTTTTTAGCATCTGCTATCGCAATTATTTGTGGAGTACTTACAATTACTGCTCCTGTAACTGGCACAGCCTGAACCAAAGAAAGGTGAACATCGCCCGTTCCTGGAGGCAAGTCGATTAATAAATAATCTAACTCGCCCCAATAAGAATCTTTAATTAACTGATTTAATGCTTTAGTAGCCATAGGACCTCTCCAAACAACAGCCTGCGAACCTGGCGCAAAGAATCCAATAGATACTAGCTTTACGCCGCAACTCTCCACAGGAATCATTACTGGTTTTCCATTCACATTACGGGCTTCAGGTCTAGATTTCTCTACATCGAACATAATATGCTGCGAAGGCCCATAAATATCGGCATCTACAATCCCAACTTTAAATCCTTGTTTTTGTAAAGCAACAGCTAAATTTGCAGTTACCGTAGATTTACCTACACCACCTTTACCAGAAGCTACGGCAATAATATTTTTTACGCCTTTTATTTTCTCTCCCTTAATTACAGTAGGCTTATCAATTTGCTTAACCTCAACCGTAACTTTAACTGTAATTTTAGCTTTAGCATATACCTTAGCGTGTATTGCTTTTAATATATCTACCTCTACTTGTTTTTTAGCATGCAGTGTAGGGTTGTTAATAGTTATATCCAAATTAACCTCGTCGCCAAAAACAACAATATTTGTCACTAAGCCATTCTCTATCAACGATTTTTCTTCGCCTTTCACCATCACACTTTTCAGTGCTTCTTCAATTTGACTTTTCTGTATATTCATTCTATAAATTTAAAGTTCAAAGGTACAAAATTCATGGGTTTAAGCATCTGTAGGAATCCAAAATACCTCATTAAAATTTAAGAGAAGATCGCCTTCAAATTCATGCCCTTCATTTTCTAATAATTGCTTCATTAAGTTAATTCCATCGAAATGAAACTTACCGGTTAAAAGCCCAATTCTATTGACAACTCTATGTGCAGGAATTTCTTTAGCTAAGGACTTATTCATTGCCCAACCAACCATTCTTGCAGAACGCGCTGTACCTAAATATTTAGCAATCGCACCATAGCTAGTCACTTTCCTATTGGGAATTCTTTGTGCTACTGCTCAGTAACGATCGAAGAAAGAGTCTGATGGATCGGTCTTAGTCAAGTTTACAAAGTTGGAATTTAATATAGGTAATGGTCATTCCTTTATCTCGGAAAATACCTTCGTAATTGGTGCGTATTTTAAGCAATTCGTTGTCTGCTTTCTGACGGTCTATATCGTAACTAGAATCTAATACTTTATGTCCGTAGCCCTGTATTACGCCTAAAGTGTAACCATGCAAAAACTGGGAATCTGTTTTGAGATGTATAATTGCATCGTCGGTTAAAACCTTACGGTACATCTCTAACATATCGGGTGCAGTAAGACGTTTTTTTCTGCGACGGTATTTTATTTGAGGGTCGGGAAATGTAATCCATATTTCGCTAATCTCGCCTTTGGCAAAGCAGTTGTGGATCAATTCTATATGGGTTCTTAAAAAACCAATATTATCCATTTTATTATCGGTTGCTGTACGAGCACCACGCCACATTCTAGCCCCTTTAATATCTATTCCAATAAAGTTTTTATCGGGAAAACGCTCTCCTAAACCTACGGTATACTCTCCTTTACCACAACCCAATTCTAAAACAATTGGCTTATCGTTTTTAAAAAACTCTTTATGCCAGTTCCCTTTTAAAGGAAGACCGTGTTCCAACAAATCTGTTCTTGGTGCTTGCACCATATTTGTAAAGGCCTGGTTATCGGCGAACTTTCTATGTTTATTCTTTCCCACAGCTTAATTTTTTGCATGCAAAAATACAAATTCAATACCGATTCCTTTTTCTATATTTGAAGAAACAATTTTTTAATTATGCGCTTCGTAAAATTCACCTTAATAGGTCTTATAGGAATCACTTTAGCTTTTTTTAGTTTAGGTTTTCTCCACCCTAGTTTCAGCTACCAAAACCAAGTAGAAGTTGATGCTTCTGTAGAAGAATCGTTTAAAACATTCACAAATGAAGCCCTCGCTTCGGAATGGTTACATGGTTATGTTGGAAAAGAAATTTTAAGTGGTAAAGAATTGTTAGTTGGTTCTCGTTTTTTAATGAAGTTTGAACAAGATGGGGAGGAAATTGAATTTATTGAAACCTTAACAGAATATACAGAAAATGAAAAATTTGTTTTCGAAATGGAAACAGACTTTTTTAAAGGAACTGTAGGTATTTATTTTGAAGGAAATGCCGAAAGAACAACGATTAAAGTTTTCACTACTTCAGAAGGAAAGAATTTGTTTTACCGCTCGATGTTTTACTTGCTAAAAAGTGCATTTCAACAACAAGCACAGGTAAATTACGATTTACTTAAAGAATTAATTGAGAAACAAGAGAAATTCGAAATTCCTGAAAACTAAGCCTTTTTAAGTGTGAATGAAAAGGTACATCCCTCGCCTTCGGTGCTTCTTATATTAATGGTTTGATTGTGCGCTTCAACTATATGCTTCACAATTGCGAGTCCAAGCCCTGAACCCCCTTGATCTCTATCTCTAGATTTATCTACTCTATAAAATCGTTCAAATATTTTATTGATATGCTCTCGAGGAATTCCATTTCCGTCGTCTGCTACTTCTACCAAAACTTGCTCTCCCATAGAATAGGTTCTACAAATTACTTCTCCGCCTTCTTTGCCGTATTTAATGGCATTTACAATCAAGTTTATAAGTACTTGTTTGATTTTCTCTACATCTACCTGCACTAAAAAACGTCCCATTTGTTGATGCTTAACAACCAAATTCACATTTCGTTTTTTAGCTTTCAATTCTAATTGATCCACTACATCTTGGATAACCTCAATAATATCTACAGGCTCCTCTTCAATATCTATCGTACCCGCTTCGAGCTTTGTAATTTGATCGAGGTCTTCTACAATATGAATCATTCTACCCACGCTTTTATTTGCGCGTTCTAAGAACTTTCTATTAATCTCTTTGTCATCTATAGCCCCATCGAGCAAGGTGTCTATATACCCTTGAATATTGAAAATTGGCGTTTTTAATTCGTGAGCCACGTTGCCAACAAACTGACGGCGATAACTTTCTCGAACCATTAGTTTTTGAATCTCTTGTTCTCTCTTTACATTCCAAGAATTCACATCTTTATGAACCCTTCTAAGATTCACATTTTTCAAATCTCCTTCCTTAGACTTTAGGTCGTTGATGTTTTTATAAATCAATTTGATTTTATTGTAGATAAACTGATCTACCAACCAACGCACTAAAAAGAAACTTGTTAATCCAACTGAGGAAACCAAAATAACAGAATTGGAAAAACTCAACGAAAATTCAAACAGTACAATATGAACAGTCATAACCATCATTAGCAACATTGAAGTTACTAAAGAAACCAGCCAAGATTGATCCATCGCAGATTTGAGCTTACTTAAGAGTCGAGTTGACTTATTCATTTACCTTAAATTTATAACCTACACCTTTTACAGTTTCAATATAATTACGATCTAATTTTTCTCTGAGTTTACGCACATGCACATCTATAGTCCTACTACCTACAACGACATCATCGCCCCATATTTTCTCAAAAATCTCGTCTCTATTGAATACTTTCCCCGGTTTTGAAGCCAATAAATAAAGTATTTCGAATTCTTTTCTTGGTAATGCCAATGGTTCTTCGTCAACGGTAACCATATATTTTTCTCTATTAATAGAGAGGTCGAATATGTCAATAACCAAAACCTTTTCGTCAAGCTTATTAACCAAGCCTTTTCTACGTAATAAAGCTTTAACCCTACTCACCAAAACTTTGGATTTTATAGGTTTGTAAATATAATCGTCTGCACCAGCTTCTAGTCCTGCTACCTGAGAATAATCTTCCGCTCTAGCAGTTAAAAAGGTAATGATGATGTGGTCATTTTCAGAATTAGCACGAATAGTTTCACAGGTTTCTATACCATCCATTCCAGGCATCATCACGTCTAAAACAATTAAATTGGGTTTAAAATCGTGTAGCTTATCTAGTGCCGCTTGACCGTTTGTACAAGTAGCTACCTCAAAACCTTCTTTTTTAAGGTTGTAACTTAAAAACTCTAAGATGTCTTTCTCGTCATCAACGAGTAGAATGCGATTGTTGTTTGGCATATTTTTAGATGATTTCTGTAAATATAAAAAATATTTAGAAAAGTATAGAGCAAAAAAAACTCCCCCGATTTCTCGGGGGAGTTTCAATTATATTATAGTCCTAATTTACTAAAAAACTTTGTTATCCCAGAAGCAAACTCTGCTGGAATTGTCTCAATCATTGAAGTTAAAGAGAGTTGATCGTTTACACCTATTGCAATTGCAATAGAGATAAATAAACCAATCATAGCGTAGGAGAAATCTTTAAGTAATAACTTAACGGAATGCCCTATGCTGTGGTCTCCTGTCTTACGAATAGCCATAGCGACCTCTCTACCACCTAGTAAACCAATAAACACCCAAGTTGTACTCATAGGTACAGAACTGTACAATTTGAAATAGAACAAGATGATACAGTAAATAAAATCTACAATGGTTGCAAAACGAACATCGGTAATAACAGATTTCTCAGTTACAATTTTCTGAATTCGCCCACCTTTATAATAAAATAATAAACCTAGTCCGATAAACACAACCATGGCAAAACCTATAAACTGGCCTATATGCATGTTTCGTGGTAGATACACTGCAATGTTAGCAGCATCTTGCATTAACCATACGGACCAAAGCGTACCAGTGGTGATCCATTGTGCTATAGACCAACCAAATTTGGCCTCACCTACAAAGTATTTTTTAGCGTATTTAGAGATTACTAAGAATACGGTTACCCCTAAGAAAAACGCTAATATATAACCACTCATACTCTTTGCCAATACTTTACCAATAGCAGCAGGAGCAGTAGCAAAAGAAGTTAAAAGAATGAATGTTGTAGAAACAGGCATTCTTAAACGCGTAAGAATTAATAAGAATATTGGTGCAGCAATTTGTAAGAAGTGAAATTTTGTTGGTGCAACTTCAAATCCTTTAGCCATCAATCGACCATGCGAAACATCACCATTGTAATTATACCAACTGTAGCCTACAGTACATAAAAATATACCCCCGATAAACAACCAAAGCATCCACCATTTTTTATCCTGGTTAGAGGCAATAAAAGTTCCTAATGTTTGAATGGAATCGTTGGCAACTGCCGCATAAGCGGCAAATAAAAACCCTACCCACATTGCAATTTGAGGATAAGG
>Ga0115003_10001039_pt1 | contig 24633 bp, 21 predicted proteins | sample ArcticOcean_MG_C_7_FD_88736 | JGI IMG/M metagenome (GOLD analysis project Ga0115003, IMG submission 88736) | Marine microbial communities from western Arctic Ocean - ArcticOcean_MG_CB11_88 | ecosystem: Environmental > Aquatic > Marine > Oceanic | place: Arctic Ocean: Canada Basin | collected... | reverse complement strand
TAAGTATTGATGAGGGTGTCTGTGTAATTTTTTTATTTTTTTTATAATTCATGTTTTGTTTAGAATAGATTCTATATCCACTGTTTGGGTCAGTTAATAAAAAATTAAGTTTTAAGAAATATATAATTATGAAAATAAATTCAGAAATCTTTGACAAAAAATATAAGATTTTACTTTTACCATATATTTTTTTAATATTGTCAAAATGTTGATATCTATTTTGATTTCTTGATCCAATTAATAAACCACAATTCAAATCTTTCATTAAATTAATATGATCAATTATTTTGCTAAGATCGTAGTATCCATCTCCACTTATAGTTACTAAATAATCATAATCTTTTTTTTTTAACCATTTCTTAAATATTAAAGTTTCAGGAAAAATTTCCCTAGAATTTTTAAAAATTATATTTGGTATTTTTGTTTTAAATAAATATGTTTTGCTATTTATAGTCATGGTAATTTTTTTGAAAAGATTTGACCAGCTTTGGCTAAATATCTGATCAATATGATCAATATTTAAATAATTTTCATTCTTTAAATTAAGAAAAATCATTATTTTTTTATCTTTTTGATGATCTGTGTTAATAATTTCATCATAAATCTTCTTACCTGAATGTATTTTCTTAAAAAAATTATTTCTTACATCAATTTCCTTAATATTTGTTTCTTTAAATTTTTTTTTCAAGTTATTAAACTTACAGCTTTTATCTATTAAAACAGTATCTATGACCTCATTTGTTTTTGTTTTATATTTCAAATATTTTAGTGCCTGTTCTAATATTTGTTTTGATTTTAAGTTTTGAATATCATTGTCATATTCTAAATTCATAATCATAATTTTTCTAGCCTTACTTTTTTTTATATATTTGTTTGCTATTAGATAGCTTGGAAATAATGATGAATGTTGTGTACCAGGCCCATAAATAACAAGATCACTTTTTAAAATATCATTTTTGGCTTCAGGATTAATTTTAGGTATTGAATTAATTTTCTTTAAATATGAAAGTGTGTTTTTTTTATTTGAAAAATTGAGGTCATCTTTTGTTTTTATTAAATAAATATTTTTGATTGGAATAAATTGTTTTTTTTTAACTAAGCTTGATTCATCATTAATTATTTTATTATCTTTATTAATTGCAACCAACCAACGATTTTCATTATTTGAAATATTTATAATTTTCACTTTTGTAGTAATAAAATTGGTAAATTTTTTTACAGCTAAATTAAAATTTTTCTTTTCTTTTAAAAATATTCCAGCAAAAATTAGGTTTCCTAAGCTGAAATCTATTAAATTTATTTCTGTTGTCTTTAAATATTTAATGCTAATTAATAAATAATTTAATATATCTTTTTTAATTTTTTTTTCTAAAAAATTAATTTCTTTAGGAATGTATTTTTCTAAATTTTTTGAGTTTTTAATATTAAGGTAAAAGTTGTTGATTGAAATTTTTTTGTTAAATCTAAACTCAAATACTTTTTTTAAATTCCTTTGTTCATCAGAAAATAGATTAATTAGATAAGAAAAATTTTTTCTAAAATCTGATGGTCCTAATAAACCTGGGATATTTTTTCTTAGAGTTCCAGTTGATTTTCCATCATCATAAGCATTTATTAACAATGTTAGTTGAATATTTTTTTGATTTATAAAATATTTGATTATTGATTCACTTCCTGAACCTCCACAAAATAGTGTAATTTTATTTATTTTCATTTAAATATTTTTATTAAAAAATTTTTTCCAAAAAAGATATTTTATAAATAATAAGCGATTTATTGAGTCTTTTAGAATGCGTATAAAACTCTTTTTTTTCTCATTTTTATTATGAAAGATTTTTATGGACGATAATCTTGAATTCATTTCAATCATTTTTGCCGTCATCTCTGTGGAATAGTTTAATCCAGCAGTTTCAAGTTTAATTTTTTTTAAAATTTTTGATCTTGAAAGTTTAAGTGCACAATTAAAATCATCAATATTTGATCTGTAAATCATATTAATAATTTTACCAGAAATATATGATCCTATTGATAAAAAGGTCAGTTCTTTAAGTCTATTTCTTGAACCAATTATAACATCGTATTTTTCCTTATTCATCTCCTTCCACAAATAAGATGTATTCTTTATTGGAAATTGATTATCAGAATCATTCACTAATATAAACTCATATTTACTTTTTTTAATTGAATTATTAAAAGCAATAGATGCTCCCATATTCTTTTTGAATTTATATATTTTAATTTCTGTATTTTTTTTTTTAAGTTTCTTCAAAATATTAAAAGTCTCATCGTGAGATCCATCATCTGTAATTATGATTTCAAATTTTTTAAAAATTAGGTCTTGCTTAAAATACTTAAGCCAGCTATTTATTGTTTTTTTTATTTTTTTCTCTTCATTGAAGCAGGCCGTTACAATACTAATTTTTTTATCAATTTTCATATTTTTTTCTATTATACCTCGATGTTTAATACAACAGTTGAGAAACCTTAATTTATTAATCTAAATTAACAATAAAGATTAAATTATTCCATTAATAAAATTGTGTTAAGAGTTATTTTCTTATATTTATGCCTCAATGAAATTGGATAAAGAATTTTTTCAAAGTACAAGTATTATTAATTTAAAAAACTTATCTAGATTAATTCTAGTCTCCTTTTTTATTACAGGTCTCCTAATATATAAAGACTATGGTATTTCATGGGATGAAATGTTTCAAAGATCAGGTGGAGTCGTAAACTTAAAATATATTTTTGAGTTCTTAAATTTAAAAAGTTTTTTATCTATATTTTTTGATAATATACCAGTTATCCCCAACAGTGTTGAATCTCTAGATGACTGGAAAAATGAAAAACATTTACAGAGATTCTATGGTGTATCATTTGATTTACCTGCAGTAATAATCGAATATTTAATCTATGGCCACACAGACGACGAACAAAAAATTTATCAACTAAGACATTTGTTAACTTTTTTAGTTTTTTTTTCTGGCATTTGTGCTCTTAAAAATCAAGTTGTAAGATTATTTAAATCTCAGATTAATGGAATTATAGCAGTTATATTTTTAATTCTTTCGCCCAGATTTTTTGCTGAGGGATTTTATAATTGTAAAGATATTGTCTTCATGAGTGTTGTTTCAATCGGTATGCTGTTATTGCTCAAAATTATAGAAAAACCAAGTATTAAGAATATAATTTTGTATGCTTTAATTACTGCGATAGCAGTTAATGTTAGAATATTAGGTATCTTTTTTTTCCCTTTAACTTTTTTTGTTATATTTTTTTTATGGCTCTGTAATATTCATAAAGTAAAAGAATTAATAAAAATAATTGTTTTATATCTTTCAATTTCCATCTCATTGATATTTTTATTTTTTCCTTACCTGTGGGACTCACCTATTCAAAATTTCATAGAAGCCCTAGGTGCAATGTCATCTTTTCCAGCTGATATTGATTTTAAACAGCTCTATATGGGTAAGAATATAAGCCTTTATAACCTACCTTGGCATTTTCTACCTGTTTGGATGATCGTTACAACACCTCCATTTATAATTATTTTATTTTTTTTTGGTACTTTGCTTATTTTTATAAAATCAATAAAAAAATTTTTAAAAAAATATAGTAGTAAAGAAATTTTTTTAATTTCTAATTTATTAATTGTTTTTATGCCAGTTTTAACAATAATATTTCTCAATTCAGTAGTTTATAATGGTTGGAGACATGTTTATTTTGTTTATCCATCACTTATAATAATAAGTGTTTATGGTTGGAATGTTCTCTTTAAATATCTAAAATTATATAAAATTGGCTTATATTTAAGTTTATTATTTTTTTTTATATTTATCTTAAATCAAGTTATTTGGATCGTAAAAGCGCACCCATTACAAAATAATTACTTTAACTTTGTAATAGGAAAAAATTGGAAAAATAAATTTGATTTGGATTATTGGGGTGTTGGAAATTATATTGCGATAAAAAAAATCTTAGAATTTGATAATAGAAACAATATTTCTGTGTGTGCTAAAAGCGATACACCGTTAACATTCACGTATAAAATTTTAAAACCAATAGATAAAAATAGGATTAAAATAAATTGTGGAAATAAAACAGACTATTTAATTGATAATTATTTTAGATCTTTCAATGTAAAAAAAGTTGATATGATTGAATTTGAAATTTTTCATGAACTGATTATTCATGATGAGATAATTATTACTATATTTAAAAAAATATAAAAAATAATTATAACAAATTTATTTTTGATTTATTTTAATTGTATAAGTGATGAAACCCATTTTAATAAAGAATAGAAATAAAGGTATTAATTGACTAAAAATTACAATATTTAATATCACTTTGGTAGAGGTTAAATCTAAAAATATATATGCTGACATTTTCCAGAGTGAAAATAAATAATAAGCTACATAAAAAATAGCTATACCACTCACACCTGCTAATAGAAAATATGTATCAGAATTTATCTCGATTAAATTTTTTTGAACTAAGTCACCTTCATTAAATGATATATTATAATTATTTTTAATAGTTTCAGACAAAAATATACTTAAAATAATTAAGTTTAGGCCAATATAGGAAAGAGCATTAAAAAATAGGCTAGTAACTAAACTTAAATTTGTTAAAAAATTGATATCAAACACTTCTCTGGTTAAGAAGAAAAAATGAAAACCCAGATTAGTTAAAAGAAAAGCAATTCCTAAATTTGTAAATATTTTTGATTGAGACATTGCCAGTATAAATTTTAAATGTCGCCATCCATCTTTCCAAGTATTTAAGTGTGGTCTAGTTTTTCTCCTTTTATCAACAAATAATTTTGTAGGCACCTCTGAGATTTTTAATCCTAATTTTGACGCAACAACTACAACTTCAGTTGCAAATTCCATACCTTTGCACAAGAAAACTTCACCATTCTTAAAAGATTTTTTTTTCAATGCTCTTAATCCACAATGAAAATCAGTAACTTTTATTTGAAACATAAATCTTGCAATAAAAGATAGCACGGGATTGCCAAGATATTTATGTAAAAAAGGCATTGCATTTTTTTCCATTTTATAATTTTCAATTTTTGAAAATCTATTGCCCATAACTAAATCAACATTTGTTGACAATAAATCATAGAAATTTTTACTATCTGAAAAATCATAAGAACCATCTGCGTCACCAAATATTATATTATTGTATTTAGAATTTTTTATTCCGTTGATTATATTTGATCCGTATCCTTTGTTTTTTTCAATTACTACATTGCATCCAATTTTTTTTGCAACTAGAACGGTATTGTCTGTACTATTGTTATCACAAATTAAAATTTCACATGGTATCTCAGGGTAGTTAGATGAAAAATTTTTACACAAATTTATAGTATACTCTATGGATTCCTCCTCATTTAATGCAGGTATTAAAAAGGTAACCCCTTTATTGTGCTCTGTATAAGATGGTGGATTATCAACTTTACTCATTTTTTATTTTAAATTTAATAATATTTTGATGATATATTTTTAAATGATCCTTTGTCAAATCTATAATCTTTAAATTAATATTCTGTAGTAATATTTATTTTTTTTAATTTTAAATATTTTTGCCATTGTATTTCATTATATAAAATTTTTTTCTTAAAAATTTATACAAACATGCCCCAATATATCCACTTGATCCAGTAATAAGAATTTTTGTCATTAATTTAAATCTTTATGTTTTAAATTCATTTTCTTAAAATCAATGTAATCTTTTAAAGAATTAAAGGGATAAAGAAACACATTATTTTTTTTAAGAATATAATTCTCGTTTTTAGCTATTAAACAACCATGAAAATAATATTGAACCCTAAAATTTTCACACCTTTGGTTTTTGTTATTTGTATTTTCAAAAAAATTATTATTGGAAAAAGGTATTGGAAATACTGCTAGACAGTTATTTTTATTAACTTTTTTTATATTAAATAAAATTTTATTATCTTTATGAATAACCTTAATATCACAAAAATTTTTAATATGTTTTACTTTATTTAAGATTTCTTTTGATACAAACAATTCAGTATTAAATTTTTCAATATTTGACTTATAGTTAGCATGATTGTTGATGATATTAATTTTTTTTAATTTGTAATTGTTTGATTGTTCTATCCTTTTATAAAGAAAAAAATTGAATTCATTAAACTCATAAGTCCTATCAAATTTAAAACTATTTTTAGTTTGATCGTTTAATTTTATATCTGTCAAAATATAATCAAACTTATAGAAATTTAACAATTTATTACTAATATCAATTTTTGGAACCTGAAGATATCTCAAGACCCTTTCATTTGTGAGGTTCGTTGTATATTTTTTTTTATTATTAGTGTCATAAAATTCTTCAGTCGATGGATTAAAAAAATTAGCTAAAACAGTATTTATATCTAAATTAAAGGAATAACCTTGATCAATCACTATTTTTTGTTCCCAAAAATTTGTATAAATTAAGCTTCCATTAAGATTGTTGTTATATTTCAAAGATAAAAAGTCCATTAATAGGCTATTGTCGTAATCTTTATCAATGTAACTTTTATGAAATTTTGAATTTTTATTTGGTAAAAAAATAAAAAGTCTTTTTTGTTTTAATTCATCCTTAATAAAAAAATTATCTTTTGAATCTGACCAATAAAATTTTTTTGGTAATTGTTTTTTTTTATCATAAAACATGTTTTCAATTTTTTCAGCTTTTAAATTATTAAATGTTTCGATAAAAAAATAAGATTTTTGTAAAAATATCATAAATAAAATTAAAACAATAGGGAACAAAATTTTATTTCCTTTTGATGATTTTATTATTTTGTAAAAAATAAAAATAATTATAAATTGAGCAGAGTATTCGATTTGATATGGTGATGGATATTTCCAATTTTGAGGGTCATAATAAAAAATCAACCCAACAATTGCACTTATTATTGTAAAGATTATAAAAAACATGGAAAAAAAATTATTCTTTTTCAAATTGAATATTGATAAAAAAATAAAAAGTATTGTTAATACAATAAAATTTTTACTCTCAAATAATGCAAAATTATTATGTGGCAAAGCACCTGTAAAAAAATCAGATAAAGCAAACCTGCTATTACCTAGAGAAATTAGAATAAAACAAATGGCAAATGGTAAATTAGCCAATAATGTTAAAAGCAATCTTTTGTATTCTTTTTTATAAAAAAAATAACTATAAAAAAAAATTAAAGGTAAAAAACAAACTAAAAAAAAAACTATAGGGTTAATTAAATATGCCCATAAATTCACAATTAATAGTAGAATAAAAAATAAATAGTCTTTTTTTATTTTTACAGCAAGAGCATGAAAGGCACAAAATACAATAATTGGAAAATTCATGTATGGTTCATGGTCATATCTGTTAAAATTAACAAGGAGAATTACATACAAAAATAATAATATAGAGATATCAAATATTTCTATTTTTTTTGAAAAACTGAATAAGAAAATTAATAATGTTAAAATCTCCAAAGATCTTAATAAAGATAAATAAATTATGTACTCTTGTTTTGATGAGATATTATAAGTAAATTTTGACAGTGGGTTTAAAAATGGCTCTAATATCCAAACTGGTATACCAAATGTATTGTATGAATTTGGAACTACTTCAAATAGATCCTTTAAAAGATTTTGATTATGTGAAAATTGAGCATAAATAAAATCCATCCAAAAATAACTTATTAGAGAATGAAATTGAGTTGAAAAAAAAATTATTAAAAAACTCACAAAAATAAAAATTATATTGAGTAGTGAGGATTGTTTTGCTTTGTTTAAAATATTTAAATTGTAATTTATAATTTTCACTTTATTAAATTTTACTCTTATTAACCAAACTTTAAAAACCTTGAAACCAATTAAAATATATTTAATCAACTTAAAGTTGTTGTATAAATTAATATATAACTTTAATAATTTGATAGTAAATTAATTAAAAATTTTTATAGTAATAATATTTTCTAATAGTATATATCTAGTTCATTTATGAGAATACTCGTTACAGGAGGGTGTGGATATGTTGGTTCCGTTCTAATACCCAAGCTACTTAATGATGGTCATAACATCATTAATATTGATACACAATGGTTTGGTAATTATCTATCAAAACATAAAAAATTAAAATTTAAAATTTAACCTGTCCAACATAAAAAATTTAGACGTTAAAAATATAGACTGCTGCATTCATTTAGCTTCTATAGCTAATGATCCAATGGCTGAATTAGATAAAATTTTAAGTTGGGAAACATCTGCACTTAATACATATAATTTAATGGAGTTTTTAAAAAAAATAAAAACGAAAAGAATAATTTATGCATCCTCAGGATCTGTATACGGAATAAGCAAAAAAAATAAAGTTCCAGAAAATACCCCTCTAAAACCAATATCGTTATACAATAAAGTAAAAATGGTAACGGAAAGAGTTATTTTGTCTTATTCAAAATCAATTGAAACTTTTATAATTAGGCCGGCTACAGTGTGCGGTTATTCTCCAAGGATGAGACTTGATGTAACTGTAAATGCTCTAACCTTTTCTGCACTATCAAAAAAATAAATAAAAGTTTTTGGAGGATAACAATTAATTGATGAGAGCCTTTGAAAAATTTTTAGAAATAAAGTTTCAAATGAAATGATTGATAAGTATGCGAATTTAGTAATTAAAACTCTAGACCCCGCGATGATGAGATTGAGTTCAAATAATACTTAAAAAATTTTTGCAAAATATAAAAATTTGACTTATAGCTTTTTTCAGATATTATTTTTTTATGAAAGCTTCTGATTTTATAGCAAATTTTTTATCTAAACATTCTAATTACGCATTTGGTGGCCAAGGAAGTAGTGTAATTCACATTGTTGATAGTATATATAGACACAAAAGAATTAATTTTATTCCTGGTCAAAGTGAACAAGGATCGTCACTAGCTGCAGATGCTTATTATAGAAGCTCTAAAAAAATTGGAGTTACGATTGCAACAAGTGGTCCAGGAATTTTAAATTTTTTACAAGGCATGGCTTGTTCATATTTTGATTCAGTGCCTGGGTTGTATATTGCAGGAGCACCTGATTTTAACGATTTGAGAAAAAATAAAAAAATTAGACAGGCTGGTTTTCAAGAAATGGAAGTACAAAATATGGTAAAACCTATTTGTAAATATTCTACATTAGTTAAACGAATTGAAGATTTAAACTACGAATTAGAAAAATGTATTCATATCGCCTTTAGTGGAAGAAAAGGGCCGACTCTCATCGAGATACCAGATGATATTTCTAGAATGAGCATGACAAAAAAAATAACTCATTTTATACCGAAAATAAAAAATGATTACAAAAAAGTAAATTACATAAAAATAAAAGATTTATTTAAAAAATCAAAAAGACCAATGGTTGTTGTTGGTAATGGATGTTTGTTAAGTGACTCAATAAAAGATGTTAAGAGATTTATAAAAAAAAATAAGATTCCATATACTTCGAGTTGGGCTGCCTTACATCATTTTTCCTCATCTGATCCTTTAAATATGGGTTCTTTTGGAGTTGCGGCAACAAGATATGGAAATTTTGCAATACAAAATGCTGATTTAATTATTTTTTTAGGAACTAGGTTAAGTGCACAAAAGATAGGTGGAAACGTTTCTGCATTTGCGCCTCTTGCAAAGAAAGTTATTGTGGACATTGATAAGGAAGAATTTTCAAATCACAGACTGCCAAAAATTAATTTAAAAATAAATTGTGATGTTAAGAAATTTTTAGAAGATTTAAATAAAATTAAATTATTTAAGCCAACTAAAATGATTAATAGCTGGATAAGAGAAATGAATATTTTAAAAAAAAATTATCCAATTTTAAATAAAAATAACTTGATAAATGAAAAATTTGTAGATCCCTATTATTTTTTTGATAAATTTTATTTAAATATTAAAAAGAATTCAATAGTTATACCAGATGCAAGTGCAAATTTAATTTGGGCTTATCAAACATTAAAAACAGATAAAAATCCTGAAATGTTCACTGCTTTTAATCATTCTCCAATGGGGTACTCATTGGCTGCAAGTGTTGGAGCCTATTATGGATCTAAAAATAAAAAAGTTTATGCTCTTATTGGTGATGGATCAGTACCAATGAACGTTCAAGAATTAGAAACTATAAAAAACTACAATATAGATTCAATTATAATTGTTTTAAATAATAAAGGATATGGCCTAATAAAACAAACTCAAGAAACTTGGCTAAAGTCTATTTATGCAGGAACTGATAAAAGTAGCGGTTTAAGTCTTCCAGATAATGTTAAGATAGCCTCATCTTATGGAATTAAAAGTTTTATTTTAAAAAATAATACTGATGTTAAAAAAAATCTTAAAAAAATTCTTAACTCCAAAGGTCCAGTTTTAGTTGATGTTCAGATTGATCCAAAATCAAGAGTTAAACCAAAATTAGAATATGGTAAGCCATTACAAGATATGTATCCTTATATAGACAGATCTAAATTAAAAGAAATAATGAAAAAATAATGCCTCATTTTGATTACGGATATTTTTCCCATAGCAAGAAGAAAGATAAAAACAATTCATTAAAAAACAAAAGAAAAAATTTAATGAAAAAAAGAACAATTGTTAACAGAATACTTGCTAATGATTTTGATAAAAAATTCTATGATGGAGAAAGAATAAATGGATATGGAGGATACAAGTATGATCAACGATGGAAGATTTTTTTAAAAAAGATTATCAAAAGATACAATCTAACAAACAAATCTACGGTTCTTGATCTGGGTGCCAAAAAAGGCTTTTTTATGAAAGACTTAGCCGACATGGTTCCAGGAATCAAAGTTTATGGTATTGAAGATCATAAGTACCCAATAAGTAAAGCATTAAAATCAGTGAAAAATAAAATTAAGTATGTATCTGCGTATCATCACATCGAGTACAAAAAAAATCATTTTGATTTTGTTCATGCTCATAATTCAATTTATAGATACAGTTTAAGAGATATGATAAAGATAATAAAAAAGATAAGTCATATTTCTAAAAATTCACACATAACAATACCCACATATTATAATGAAATAGAGAGAAGTAAGTTTTTAGATTGGTCACTTTTGGGTGGAGTTATTTTAAAAGAAAATGAGTGGAGACAAATGTTTAAGTTTCTCAATTATAATGGTGATTATTATTTTTCTGGTCCAAAAAGTTATGGTTTATAAAATAAATGTATTTTAGAGTGGCAGTACTTGAAAAAAAAAATACTGTAAAAATTAAAAAATTAATGCCAAATGAAATAATGCAAAAATCTAATGAAATAATTAAATTTTCAGAATTTTTATTAAAGAGAGAGTCAGATTTACTAAATGGAACTTATGTATCGTTGTCAAATTTAGAGTCAAAATCTATATTTCTTTAATTTTTCAAATAATATGAATTATATAAAATTTTTAATATATTTTTTATTTTCTAAAATAATTTTATTATCAATATATGTTTCAAGACTAAAAAAAATAAATTTATTGTACACAAGCCATTTTGGATTTGGTGATTACCTTTTTTTTTGTGTTGAGATAAGGGAAAAGTTAGATTCAAAAACAAAAATATTTTGTTTTAGTAAGCTACAAAACGAAATTGCAAGTTTTTTCTTTGACAAAAAATATATAGTAAACTCTTACTTTTTAATGCCTAAATTTATGAGTGAAAGCCGTATAGGTTACCAGCTTTTATCAAAAAATATTAATTTTAAACCAACAAATTTAAAAAGAATTACACCAGATAATTCAAAAATTCCAATTTCTGATTGGTATGAAGGAACAAAAGATTCAATAGAATTTATTAAACAGAAAATTGATAATTCACGCATTTCAAAAGCGCTAGTGGAAGTTTTTAAAAAACCAACTTTATGTTTCTTTATTAAAAATTTTTCAAAAAATAAAAATAATCATTTAAATTTTCAGGTTAGACAGACTAGAAATTTAGACAAAATTAACGAATTACTTAAGTTTTTGGATAAGCAAAAAATTAATATTTTAGTTTTAGGTACTCAAAAAGATCATTTTATCCAGATTTTAGAAAATGACATGAAAACAAAAAATTATAATAACATTTATTTGTTCAAAAACCTGTCCGAAGAGTTCTCTATAGCAGATCAGGCATTTTCTGCTTATAACTCCATTGGTTATGTAGGATCATCTACTGGAACAATGGGTTTTTTTGGATTATTAGACAAAAAAGTAGTTGTGGTTGATGCCGTATCTTATTATGCAGATAAGTATTGGAGCAACTTTACTTTCCTGTATAAAAAAATATTGAATAAAAAAAATGAAGCTTTAGGGGTTTTTATTTGGAAAAAATATTATGATCCAAAAGAAAACAAGATTATTGAAAATAGTTATGAAGACATCAAAATTGCTATAGAGAAAAAACTAATTAACCGAATTGATGTTGCTTAACCCTAAATGATCGTATAAAAACCTAATTAATTCAGAGGGCCTGTAGCTCAGCTGGGAGAGCGCCTGATTTGCATTCAGGAGGTCAGCGGTTCGATCCCGCTATCCTCCACCAAAGAAGCACTTAGTTATTTTTTTTGTGAATATTTAATAATTTATATTAGATTTTATAATCACAACTTTACTATTTAGGGTTTTTTTCATAATATTTATTTAAATCCTATGGAAAAACTTAATTTAGAAAAAAATGGTATTGAGATTTTTAAGATAGATAAAAAAATAAAAAATTTAGTAACTAGCGATATTCGAAAAAATATATCAAAGAAGCTCAATTTAAATCTCCAATCAAGTTTTGGTGTAATATCAAATAAGTTAGGTAGACTTAATGAAAGTGAATTTACCAATCTCTTTGGAGTTGTTAGCTATAGGTACTTAAATTCAAGTGTTACAAAAAAAATAAATGTTTACCTAAAAAAATTTAAATTTAATAAAAATATAAAAAAAATTTCTTTACACAAGCTTTCAAAATCAGATTTGTTAACAAATAAAAAGCTTAAGATAAATCAATATTGTGTTTATTATAGAATAGTGAGAAAAAACAAAAGAGATACTTCATTTCCTCATAGAGACAGTGATTTTTGGAAAGCCCATAAATTTAATAAAAATTTGATTCCAAAAATATCTTTTAAATATACACAAAGATTAAAAGTTTGGTTTCCGATATTTGGATGCAATAAAAAAAATTCTTTGCATTTTTTTAAAAATAGTCACCTACAAAAAATTAAATCAAATTATAAAACAATTAAAGGTTTTAAAAAACCCACAATGGAAAAAAATTTTTTCATTAAAAACCAAAAAAATATAATAATGCCGATTCAAAACTTTAATAAAAATGCTGTCTTATTTCATGATGATTGTGTTCATTTTGCACCTGTCAATAGCACTTCCAATTTAAGAATTTCTTGTGAATTTACAGCGATGATTTCTAATTGATTTTTTAAAAATAATTGAATTGATTATTTAATTTTAACAATACAGCAGTTTTGTGTATAAATTCCCCATAATTTATTCAAATGCTTTGTATTAATTTTAATATTCTTATTTTTTTTATATTTAATTATAGCGTCAGCAATTTCATTCAATGCTAGAGAAATTTTATTATTAAATTTATTCTTATTTAAAATTTTATTAATCTTTCCAAGTTCCTGATCTATACCATTTAGGTGTCTCGTCTTGATTCTTTTCTCAGTTTCTATTTTTGATAATAGTTTATATAGTTTTTTAATATGCCATTCTAACTTTTTAATATTTAATTTACTTTTAAAATTTGTTTCAAAATCTAAAAGATTTAATTTATTACTATTATATTCTTCAAAGATATCTAAATTGTGTGAGTTTAAATTTTTATTTTTGTACCAAATAAATTTTTTTTCAAATATTGGAGAATTTGATTTTATTAAAAAATTTGATTTAATTCTTTTTTTTAACTTATTATAATCAAAATAATTCTCTCTTTTTATCCATTCATCATTTAAAATGTTGTCTAGCACCCATTTTTCAGCAGTTCTTGTGTTTTTTGAAAGATACAATATGTGTTTTGAAAATAAGCGAGATAAAAACTTAAGTTTTTTATCGAAGTTATCTATGTTTCTTTGATCTAATATGAGTTTGCTATAAAAAAATCTTAGTTTTGTTGAAAAAATTCCAAAAAGATCTCCAAAATTAAATATTATACTTCCACCTTTTTTAGTGAATCTGCATAATTTTTTGAAAATCATTTCATCTCTATCAAAGCCATCTAATGCATTTTCCATTATGACAAAATCATACCTTTTTGTTGTATTATAACTTTGAATTTTCTTTTTCATTATTGTTACATTTTTATATTTAGATAAATTTTTATTTAATTTTCTTATTGAGTCATCGCTATAATCAACCAATTCAATACTCTTAATCTTACATTTACTTAATAAATAATATGAATTGTATCCAGAACCAGGACACAGCTCTAAAACAGTTTTGTTATTAAAATCACTTTCAGATATTTTAAGACTAAAATAAAATGCAAATCTTTGCATTAATAACAATTTTTTTTTATTATCACTAATATCAATTGTAGGTACTTGATTTATTTTATGGTAATAAGATAAATGGTCTTTCATAAAAAAATTTAATAAACAAATTTGTTTACTATTAATAATTGGTATAATCAAATAATTAATGATTACAAAAAAGATTAATAAAAACTATGATAATAGCAAAGTTATTAAGCCCTGGGGTGAGGAATATAATATTTACAGAAATGTAAAAAAAATTGCGATCACTTATTTAAAAATAAAAAAAGGACAATCAACTTCGTTACACTGTCATCCTAAAAAAAAAACAGGCTTTTTGATTCTATCTGGTATTGCTGAAGTCCAAATTGGAATTTATAAAAAAAATATTTTTAGATATAAATCCATGTCTATACTTGTGCTAAGGCCTGGTTTATTTCACAAGATTAAAGCTTCAAATAAACAGGATTTATATGCATTAGAGATTGAAAATCCTTATATTAAAACTGACTTAATAAGAATGGAAGATAATTATGGACGAAAAAATTCAGGTTATGAAAATCTTGTTCAATCTGTCAGACTTAAGAAAAATGACATAGTCTTTAAAACACCGTTAATTAAGAAAACTAATAGATATATTTTAAATAATATTAAAATTGAAATTTTCCATCTAAAAGATTTTAGAAAATATAATTCTTATGATGACAAAAGTGTTTCGATAATATTAGATGGATGTTTAGCTTCTAGTGGTGGAAAAATAGTCATTTCCGTTGGAGAGATTGTAAAATCTTATACTTTAAAAAAATTATCTGAGTCTTTCAAGGTTAGTTCAAAAATTTTAATTTTAAAAGCATCAAAAAGTCTTTTAAAAAAATGATTAGCTATTTATAAATTTATTTGATTAAATTATTGACTTAACAAAACCTATTATATAAAAATATTTCATGAAAAAAGCCTTAATTATCACAAGCCAACTTGTTCAGGATCATGAGTTTATTTATCCATTTTATCGATTAAAAGAAGAAGGTATTAATGTTGATGTTTACAATCAAAGTAATGGAATAGTTAAAGGTTTTTTTGGAACTAAAATACCACCTCAAAAAGATGATAATATTGTTGATTTATCCAATATTAATGTTGATGACTATGATATTTTAGTATTACCAGGTGGAGTAAAATCTATGGAGATACTTAGATTAGATAATAAAGCAATTGAAACTGTTCAACAATTCAACAAAAAAAATAAATTAATAGCTGCAATATGTAGTGGTACAATGATGTTAATTTCAGCTAATATAATACAGGGAAAGAAAGTCACAGGTTATTATGCTTGGAAGCAAGATATAGTCAACGCTGGTGGGATATTTATTGATAAACCAAGCGTTGAAGATAATAATATAATTACTTCACCACATTACAAATATAATGGAGAGTGGATGAAATTAGTTGTATCGAAGCTGAAGAAATAAATTATTTTGCTTTAATCATTTTTAATGTGTTGACTCTATAGTAGCTATTTTTTTTAGTAATTTTTTTTTCATTATATTTTTTTCTTATTTCAATAATTGCATCTTCAATTTTTTTTTCAGGTTTAAATCCTTCTTTTATTATTCTTTGAGAATTTTGCCTATAAGACCTTAGGTCATTACTGGATTTAACAATAATTTTAGAATCTGAGTTTAAAGATTTTTTAATTCTCTTGGCCATGTTAATTATACTTAAATTTTCAAAGCCCAAGTTAAATATTATATTATCAATAGTTCTATTTTTTTTTATTTTTCTATTCAAAGAAAATTTATAAGCATTAACCATGTCATGCATTGTTAAATTTGGGCGAATCTGCTTACCTCCAAAAACAGTGATTTTATTTTCTTTAAGTGCGCCAAACGTCAAAGCATTGATAGCAACATCAAGTCTCATAGCTGGAGAATAACCACATACAGTTGCAGGCCTTAAGATAGTTAAATCAATATCATTTTTAAAACTTAAAAGTAATCTTTCACCTATCATTTTGGACTTATTATATTCTGAAATTGGCTCTAATGATAAATCTTCAGTTACATGTTTTTCTTTTTTAATTCCGTAAACGCTTCCAGAAGAAGCAAATATAAATTTTTTTATTTTTAGGTTTGTGGCAAGAGTAATTAAACTGTATGTTGCTAAAACATTTACATCCCACGTTAGTTTTGCATTAAGTTCAGCCGCAGGGTCATTAGCAATAGAGGCTAAATGAATTATGCAATCAATCTTATTTAGATCCTTTTTTAATATCTCTCTTATATCTTTTTTTATAACCTTTAATCGTTTATGTTTTTTAAGATAGTTTCCAAACCAAAAAGTATCTACTGCCGTTACACTGAAACCATTTCTTAATAATTCGTTTGTTAGGTTGGTACCAATATATCCACCACCACCAGTAATTAATATATTTTTCATTTATCTTTTATATTCAAAAAACTCTTTGATTTTTTTGATAACATAATTTACTTCTGATTCTGTTAAATAAGGATTTATAGGTAAACTTAAAATTTCTCTACAAAATTTATCAGTCATGGGTAAAGATATTTCTCCGAATTGATTTTTATATGCAATCTGTTTGTGAATAGGTATTGGATAATGAATTGCAGTATCAATATTGTTATTATTCAAAAACTCCTTGAGCTCATTCCTATATTTAGTTCTTACAATATATTGATGGAAAGTAGGGTTGGAGATTTTTAAATCAAAAACTGGCGTTTTTAAAAAACCATTCAAGTGTTTTGAGTATTTTAATGCGATATTTAATTGTTTTTTATTCCACAAAGAAATTTTATTTAACATAATGTTTCCAAATCCTGCTTGAAGATTGTCTAATCGAGAATTTGTTCCCCATATAATTGATTCATCTCTATTCTTGAGTCCATGGTTTCTCATTAATAAAATTTTTTTATATAGTTTTGTATTATTTGTTACTATTAATCCTCCATCTCCCAGAATATGAAAACTTTTTCTTGGGTGCAAACTAAACAAACCTACGTCTCCAATTGTGCCTATATATTTATTCTTATATTTTGTTCCAAATGCGTGAGCAGCATCTTCAATCAAATGAAGTTTATATTTTTTACAAATTTTTTTTAAACCATCTAAGTTAGAAGGAATACCAGATAAATGTACTGGCATTATTGCTCTTGTTTTTTTTGTTATTCTTTTTTCAACTAAATTTACATCAATATTTAAATCATCACCAACATCAACTAATTTTGGAATTTGCCCTGAGTATGCAATGGCTCCACAAGTAGCAATAAATGAATTTGAAACTGTAATTATCTCATCTTTTTGTTGATAGCCTAATGCTTTTAACACCATTATAGTGCCTTCAGTCCAATTTCCAACACCCAAGACATGCTTTACTTTTAAATATTTTTGAATTTTTTTTTCAAAGATCTCTAATTCTTTACCAAGAACATATTGTCCTTCTTTTCCAATTGAAATGAATTTATGACTCAATTCATTCTTTAAAGATTTAAATTCTTTTGGAAAATTTGTAAATTTGACTCTCATTTATTTATAAAATTTTTTAATTTTGCTTATCATATAATCTAGTTCTTTTTTTTTTATAAATTCGTGTACTGGGATTGAAATAACTTTTTTAGCTAATTTTTCTGCTATTTCAAATTGACCATTTTTATAATTAAATTTTTTAGCTGCATGGTGTAAGTGTAAAGGTTTTGGATAATGAACCTTGCTGTCAATTTTATTTTTTCTCAAATATACATCTAGACCATCTCTATTTTTACAGAAAAATTGATATAGATGATATACTGATTTGTAACCTGTTTTTTCTTTGATAAGTGTAATTTCCTTAATATCTTTAAGCTGGTCATTCAAATATTTTGCATTTTTAATACGACTTTTGGTGATTAAATTGATTTTCTTAATCATCTCCAATCCTACAGCTGCTTGAATGGTGTCGAGCCTAGAATTGTAGCCATAAATCTTACAATCATTTCTACTGATCAAACCATGATTTCTCATTAGTCTAATTTTATCATAAATTTTTTTGTTGTTAGTAGTAACAATTCCTCCATCTCCCCAAACGTTTAAATTTTTAAGGGGATGCATACTAAAACAACCGGTAATACCAAAGTTTCCCGCGTATTTTTTTTTATCATCATGAGCCATAATTGCATGACAGGCATCTTCAACTACATGAAGTTTATATTTTTTTGCAATAGTAAGTATTTTTTTCATATTACAAATTCTTCCAGACCAATGTACAGGTACTATCGCTCTTGTTTTTTTTGTGATTTTTTTTTCTATTTTTTCCTCATCAATATTTAAATCATCTTTTATATCTACAAATACTGGTTTTGCTCCTGCTGTAGCAATTGCTCCAGCAGTTGCATAAAACGAATAAGTTGGCGTTATTACTTCATCCCCCTCTTTTATGCCTAAAGCTTTTAATGAAAGAAAAATAGCATCTGTTCCTGAACCAACTCCTATAGCGTATTTTACTTTTTGATATTTGCAAAATTGCTTTTCAAACAAATCAACATATCTTCCAAGAGTAAAATCATTAAATTTAACTGTATCCTCAATTAATCTAAATATTTTTTTAGAGTTTTGGAATTGTTCAGAAAGATAGTTATGTTTTATTTTCATCTTTTTATCTGAGTTATATTGTTTAATTAAAAAATTATTTTTCATTTTTTTATTTTAAATTTTTCATCTTTTTTATTAAATTTATCTTTATATTTATCATACCAATTAATTACTTCATTAATTCCATTTTCTATTGAAGTTTTATTTTTCCACTTTAATCTTTTTCTAGTATCATTATCAAATATTTTATAATCTTTATCTTTTCCTAGACGATCTTTAACATTAATAATATATTTTTTAGGATTTAACTTTTTTTTCTTATAGATGATTTCAACAATTTTTCTTATCGAAATGTATTCTTTTGATGAAAATTGATAGCAATTACCTATTTTTGCAAATTTAATCATTTTATAAATTGCATTACAAAAATCATCTGAAAAAATAAATGACCTTCTTGAGGTTCCACCACCATGTAACAAAAACTTTTCTTTTTTGCTAGCTTTGTGAATGGCCAAAGGAATGACTCTATACAACCTCTGGTGTGGTCCATAAAAATTAGCAAATCTAGATATTATTACTGGAAAAGAAAATTGCCTGAATAATAGTAGTAGATATTTTTCAATTGTAGAATGTGACAAAGCGTAAGGTGTAGATGGATTGTAAAAATTATAGTTTGAACTTTTAATATTTGCAGAACCAAATACTTCTGGAGTTGAAATTTTAATATATTTTTTCAAAAAAGAACAATTCTTTAAAAGAAGATATAATTTTATTTTCCCAATTACATTTGTTTTAAAAGTTAGTTCTGGGTATTTCCAGCTTTCGGCAACCATTCCTTGGCCTAAAAAATCTATTATAATTTCAGGTTTATGTTCTTTAATTATAGATTTTAATTTTCCAAAATTTTTATTTATGTCAATTTTATAAAAATGAAAGTTTTTTTGCACATTTTTTTTGTTATTTAAAATTATATTAAATTTAATGGGAGGTTCTGTCGATTGAGAGCATCCAATAACTTTTAATTTTTTTTTTATCAAAAAGTTAGCCATCTGGTTTCCAGAAAAGCTATTACTTCCAAGAATTAGTATTTTGTTCATTAGAAATTTTTTATTTAATATTTGTTATAGATAAGATTAGATTATTATAATATAGGTCATAAAAATAAAATAAAAATGAATAATGTTGATTTTATTATAAAATTACTTGTCAAAAGAGGGCATGACACAGCTTTTGGTGTAACAGGTGGTGGAGCAATGTTTTTAAATGAAGCATTCAGAAAAGCAAAGAAACTTAATTTTATTTTCACCCATCATGAACAATCAGCAGCGATGGCCGCAGAAGCGTATTATCGAATAAAGAAAAAAGCCTCAATTTTGTCTATTACGTCAGGACCTGGAGGAACAAATGCAGTGACAGGGGTAATTGGAGCCTGGATAGATTCCATACCTATGATAGTTATATCTGGTCAAGTTGAATCAAAAGATTTAATTGGAAAATCAAAAACCAGACAAATTGGAATTCAAGAAGCAAACATAATTGATGTTGCAAAACCTATAGTTAAATACTCAAAAACATTAACAAAATCCTCTGATATTGAATTAGAACTAAATAAAGCTATTGATATTGCATACTCAGGAAGACCGGGACCTGTTTGGCTAGATATACCATTAGATGTTCAGTCTCAAAAATTTAATTCATCTAAAAAAAGTGTAAAATATTTATCCGATAACAATAAAAAGAATATTAATAAAAATATTAAAATAGAAGAAATATATAAATTAATTGAAAAATCAAAAAGGCCAATTTTTTTAATAGGAAATGGCGTACATATTTCTAAATCAGAAACTTTATTTTTAAAGATAATTCAAAAATTAAAGTTACCTATTTTATCTACCTGGAATGCTAGTGACATTATTCCCTCAAGTAAAAATTTTTATTTCGGAAGACCAGGCTTATTTGGTAACAGGATTGCAAATTTTGCCATTCAGTCTTGTGATCTTTTAATTATATTGGGTTCTAGACTTTCTATTCCTATTACAGGCTACCAAATAAAAAATTTTTCACCAAATTCAAAAAAAATTTATATAGATATTGATAAGTTTGAAATTAAAAAAAGAGGATTAAAAACTGATGTTCCAATAAATGCTGATCTCAATTTTTTTCTTGAAAAGCTTAAAACTTATTTAAAGAAAAAAAATAAAATTGAAAAGGTCACATGGATTAAAGAATTGACAAAACTGAAAAATTCACTTGATGAAGATAAAAATTATAAAAATCACAATAAATATATAAATTCATTTAATTTTATTAATCATTTATCAAGAAAACTTGATGGTAAAAAAAATATTGTAACTGATATGGGTACAAGTTTTACTTGTACGATGCAGTCTTTTAAAACAAAAAAAAATCAGAGATTGTTTACTTCTTCAGGTATTGCAGCAATGGGGTTTGGACTACCAGGTTTAATCGGAGCTTATTTTGCAGATAAAAATAAAACACCAATTTGCATAACTGGTGATGGGGGAATAATGTTTAATTTACAAGAATTACAAACAATAAAAAATTATAAAATACCAGCAAAAATATTTATAATTAACAATGGTGGATATCTTACAATGAAATTGATGCAAAAGAAAAATTTTAAGAAATTTGTAGGCTCTGATGAAAAGAGTGGTGTAAAGCTTCCAAATTTTTCAAAACTTTCTAAAAGCTTTGATTATGAGTTTTTTACAATAGATAGTGAAAAAAGAATTGATAATATATTGTCTAATATTTTAAAATCTAATAAAGCTGTTATTTGTGAGGTAATGATGCCTCCAATGCAAGAGCTGATACCAAGAGTCCAGACACAGATGAATAAAGATGGAACTTTTGAACCAGCAATGCTTGATAATATGTATCCTTTTATTTCAAAAGATAGAATAAAAGTGATAAGACAAAGGTTATTGTCCATAGACTAAACTAATGAAAAATATTTTAATTACAGGCGCAACTTCAGGAATGGGCCTATGCCTTGCCAAATACATGAATCAAATTAATTATAATTTATTTACTGTAGGCAAGGATGTAAAAAAAGTAATAAATCTTAAAAAGATACTGAGCACTAAGAATAAGAAAAACTGTTACCAGTTTAATTTAAATGATAAAAAGAATTTTAAAAAATTTTGCCAAAAACTATCTAAAAAAAAATTTGATGTTATTTTCCATTGTATGGGTGGAGGGTTCGGAAAACATGAAACATTAATAAAACAAAAAGATTTAGAAGAATTATTCAATGTTAATGTGGGGATTGCAGTTGAGATAAACAGAGAGATTATAGATAAGAATAATTATAATAAAAATCTTAAAATAATTCACGTTAGTTCTGTTGCAGGAATTGAGGCAACGGCCTCAGTTGGATATTCAATGGTAAAAGCAGCTTTAATCACTTATGCCAAAACATTGTCTAAAAGATTGATTAAAAAAAATATTTATGTACACTGTGTACTACCAGGTGCATTTGAATATGAAAACAATGCTTTTGAAAGACTAAAATTAAAAAACAAAAAAGTTTATAAAAAATTTATCAAAGAAAAATTGCCATTACAAAAAATAGCATCAGCAGAAAATTTTTTAGGTTTATTTAAATTGTTAATTTCTAATGAAGGGAATATTCTTTCAGGATCATCTGTGACAGCCGACTACTCAGAGTCAAACTCATTTAGAATATAATATTAATACAATGCAATTATACGATTTAGAAAAACTATCTAAAATTTCAAAAAAATTAAAATTAAGAGGAAAAAAAATAGGCCTTTGTCACGGCGTATTTGACGTAATCCATGCAGGTCATATAAGCCACTTTGAAGAAGTTAAAAAAAAATGTGATTATTTATTTGTAACTGTTACCGAAGATAAATTTGTTAATAAAGGTCCAAATCGACCTGTCAATAGCCATTATTTTAGAGCTAAAGTTTTAGCGGCTTTAAGACAAGTTAATTGTGTTGGTATAAATTACGCAGAAGATGCAGTGAAAAGTATTCAAGCAATAAAACCAGATTTTTATTTTAAAGGTAAGGACTATAAAGGAAAAAAAGATCTTACTTTAAGATTACAAAAAGAAAAATCAGCTGTAGCCAAAAATGGTGGAAAAATTATTTTTACAGAATCACCTTTAAAAAGCTCAACAGAAATAATAAATAAAAGTTTTTCATATATCTTTGATAGCAAATTGCAAAAATTTCTATCTACAAAAAATAAATCTAATTTATTAAATGATACCCTCAAAAGCTTAAAAAGAGCTGAAAATCTCAATGCCCTAATAATTGGTGATGCTATTATTGATCAATATGATTCTGTCACACCACTTAACAAGCCACCTAAAGAAAGCATTTTAGCCACAAGATACAATAAGTCAGATATTTTTCTAGGTGGCGTTTTTGCTGCAGCTACAAATCTTTCACAATTTAATACTAACGTAGAAATATGCACGGTTGTAGGAAAAGATTTAGATATAAAAAAGAAAGTTAATAATTTTGCAAAAAAAATTAAAAGTAAAATATTTATTGAAAAAGATAAAGTAACAGTAAGAAAAAAAAGATTTGTTGAAGAAGGATATAATAAAAAATTAAGTGAAGTGTATTATATAGATGATGATTTTTTAAGCACACTAAACTTCAAAAAAATAAATCAATATCTAAATAAAAATTTACATAGATTTGATGTAGTCATTGTAATTGATTATGGACATGGCCTAATAAATCAAGAAATTTATAAAACTCTTTTAAAAAAATCAAAATTTCTTGCAATTAATTGTCAAACCAACAGTGCAAATTTAGGATTTAATTTAATTACCAAGTATAAAAAGTGTGATTATGTATGTATAGATGAGCCAGAGTTAAGACTTGCTTCATCCAATAATTATGATGAAATCATAAAAATCTTAAAAGGTAATTTAACTAAAAAAATTAAATGTAAAAACTTTACTATTACAAGAGGAAGAAAAGGGTCAACCTCTTATTTAAAATCAAAAATATTACATACACCAGCTTTAATTTCAGAAAAGGTACTTGATACTATTGGTGCAGGAGATGTATTTTTGGTAATAACATCACTATTATATTCTGCAAAAGCAAACCAGTTGGTTACAAATTTAGTTGGTAATATAGCAGGGGCTTTAAAGGTTGATATACTAGGGCACTCTAAATCGATAAATAAATCAGATTTCCATTCAATATTAAAACATATACTAAAATAGTTCACCAATGAAACTTAATAACAAAGCTATTGTATTAATTAAACAAAAAAAAAGTTTATCACTTTGTGATATTAGTGTACCAGAATTGTCTGAGGGGTATGTCCTTGTTAAGATGAAGTATTCAGGTATCTGTCACACCCAATTAAATGAAATTAGTGGAATATTGGGAAAAGATAAATTTTTACCACACTGTATTGGACATGAGGGGGTGGGGAAAATTATAAAAAAAGGAAAAAATGTAGAAAGTGTTAAAATTGGTGATTTAGTTGTTGTTAGTTGGGTAAAAAAAAAAAAACAAAAAAAATATAAATCTTT
>Ga0115003_10001036_pt1 | contig 24688 bp, 14 predicted proteins | sample ArcticOcean_MG_C_7_FD_88736 | JGI IMG/M metagenome (GOLD analysis project Ga0115003, IMG submission 88736) | Marine microbial communities from western Arctic Ocean - ArcticOcean_MG_CB11_88 | ecosystem: Environmental > Aquatic > Marine > Oceanic | place: Arctic Ocean: Canada Basin | collected... | reverse complement strand
AGTAGCGGTGATATAACTCCTAGTGGAACTGCAATGGAACGTATTTTTCATAATACAGAAAAAGATTTTGCCATAAAAAGTCATAATAATAAAGATATTATATGTCTTTTTGCAGGAGATAGTGGAGGGGCAGTATTTGCTTATCTTGTATATAAATTAGAATTTAACAGAGTAAATCATTCTATGAGTTACAATGGTTTGACTTATTCAAAGGAAATAACATTAAATAATGGATTAAAAATAGGACGTTCTTGGGAACTCAAATATTGCGATGTAAATGATCGCTTTATATTTAATGGAAGATTTGAACAAGGAGGTCAAGCTCAAAATCACGTTTTAATTGCAATGGATGCAAATTTTGCACAAGGCGATGATAAAGTAGGTGATATTGAATTATTTGATATTCAACATGATTCAAATGAATATGCTGCACAAGTTTTAGAAGAAGTAGGTGGATTAGAAGCAAGAGGTAAAACATGGATGACACATAATGGATTTTTTAAAACATCTAATTTCTTTGTATATGGTGGTAAAGTATTTTATTTCCTCAATGTATTACGTATTATTGATACAAATTTCGGTTTAGATGCATCAGCTAATTTATCAAAACTTTCTTATGTAAAAGATTATAAAAATCCCGAAACTTTGCCATTTATAGAATCAGGTGGTTTAGGAGGATATCACGCCGATTTAACAAATCAAGTAGTATTATTAAGTATGATGACAGGTGGTTTTGCATCAGCAACAACGTTAAATTCTAGATTTCCATACGAAGCAGGTGCTAGTGGTAATGAAGGACGTTCTGCACAGATAACAATAGTTATACCATTTAGTCAATTACAAAAACCAGATGCAAAAACTTGGAAAGTTAATGCTGTAGCTGATAGAATAACTTATACACAAAATATGTATAGTATTTCAACTTGCTTTGATGATAAAGGAAACGCATATCATAGTGGCGGTTATTTACAGCAAAAACCCGGTGATGGAATTAGTGAAGATGTAACAGCTGGTTATTTATTTGGTTTATTAAGAGTTTTAGTTGAAGATGATAATAATAATAAAATAGATTATCTTGTACCTGATCAACAAATATTTTACAAAGACGTAAATTACGATAAAAAATATTATAATTATATTTGGGATACTCGACCCCTTGGAATAACCAATGTTTTATATAATCAATATACTTTTAGATGTCAAGTATTAGGGTTAGAAAATAATATTAAAGTAGATTCTAAATTAACTGAAGCAGGTTTAAATATTAGCAAAGATAATTTGATAAATGTTAATTATGGAATAGATGGATTAGATATGCATTATAATGGAAGAAATTCAGTTTCAGTTAAACAAAGTGAAGACGCAATATTACATTTAACTTCTTCCAATAGAAATACAATTGTTGGTTCAAATAATTTAAGATCGGCAGATTTACGTTTTGCAAGCAAACACAAGGATAATATTATAATTGGTAGCGGTGTAGGTAATGTTCCTGTATGTGAAAACAATATTATGTTAGGTAATAATATTATGAATATGAAATCAATTAGAGATTCTTTAGTAATTGGTAATGATAATAAAGCAGTTTTAGTAGGTGATTTATCGGATTGCACTTTACAATTACCCGAAAAATCATTTGAAACAGCAAAATCAGGATTTCAAAATAGACAAGTATATGAAGAATTTAAAGATTTAAATTGTCTTTATAATAGTTTTGGTATTGTTGCTGGTTATGGTTTAAATAAATTTGATATGCCAAGAGAATTAGTATCTCAATTAGATAAATTAACAAATAAAATGAATGAATTAATAGTTGCTGTAAATGCTTCAACCGGTACAATTGAACCAGTTGCAATGGGACCAACAGGAATTAAGAAATTAGCTGTAGAATTTTTATTAGATATTGGATATGATGGTTGGTCTTCAGAAGTATATGGAGAAATAATAACAAATAATTTAGGAAAACAATTAACCATTGAAAGTGGTAGTCTTAAACAATCTTCAGTTTCAAGTTTGAATCCATTAAGTTTTACAGGTTCTACTCCATTGACTGATAGCGCGGCAAATGGTAATTATGGATTATATAAATTTCCTGTAGAAATGGATGTTGATAATAATATTGCATTAGTATATTGGTCAGATGAATACGGAGATTTAGCAAGCCATACTCATATAGTTCTTGAAGATAAATTTAAATATATGGATTTCCCACATGCATATGGTAGAAATTATATATTACCTGTTTTTGCAGAAAATACACCAACGGGAAATGAATTAACCGTTGCTATGTTAAGAGTAATTAATACTAATACATCATCTCCTGTTGGAGGTCAATTATCAGTAAGTGATAAACTTATTATAACAACTGCATGCGAATTAACCAATACTAATAGTAAATTAAATCAATTTTCAGATGATTCTATTTTAAGAAAAGTTTCTGAATTTGGTCCCAGAATTGGATTAAATATGTCATTGGATAATACACCTGGTTCTGGAATAGGACCATTTTATCCAGTAGTAAAATTCAATTTTGAAACAACAAATCCTGATGGCACTATTAAAAATTGGGCACCAATGACAGTAGATAGTGCAATAAGAGAATGGTTTAAAGATGGAGAAACATATAGTGGATTTGGATATTTTGCCGGACACAGAAAAGGACATATGTTCAATATTGCTGACTGTGTTGATAAAGCAAGTGTTAAAGTTTGTTATCCGGCAGGTGCGATTGACAGTAATGATGCGGTTGTTCCTGGTTCCGAAGTAATATTTGCTCCCCATATTGAAGGCGAAGTTGGACCGGATGCTACTTGGGATCAAAGATTCAACTCTACTCTCAATTTAGACGGAGGAAGTTTCTGGACAGACAATAATATTACTTATAAAACAACCGAATACGGAGTAACAAATGCACAAATGAAACAATTATTGCAAAATGGCAATCCAGGAGGATATTATAGAGATTTTACTGTATGGAATCCATTAGTAATGTTAGTCCATATGCCCCAATCAACTTGGGGACAAACATATGTAATTAAATTAGATGTAGATTTAACTCCTTATGGATTAAGAAAAGAACATATTGAAATGAGATTTGTTGCTGATAGTTATTGATTCAATTAATATTTAAAATAAAAAATATAAATTAATAAAGAAAATTAATTAAATATTAATTTATAAATATTTTGTAAAAATAAAATATTTATATATATTATAAAAAATGGATAGCAAACAATTCCAAGCGATAGTTGACAAAAAATTACAAGATCCCGATTATCAAGCAAAATTAGTTGCAAAAGGTTTAGAAGCCCCCAGTGGTGCAAAACCAGGATTAAATAACGGAGGCGCCAAATAAAATACTAATAATATATTTTAAAATTAAAAAATAGTTTATAATAATTATATTTAAACATAAAAATTTAAATATAATTATAACCATGATGCGTATGTTTTGTGTTTCGTCAATTTTATCAGTTGTTACTGCGTTTACAACAAATATTCCTTTATCAAATAAACCAAGATTAAATATTATTGTTATGACAGTTATGCCAAATTATGATCCGGATAAAATTATTAATAGTTTAGCAAAAAGTTCCGAAATTTTAGATAAATGGTCTGTAAATGAATTTTTAAATGAGATTGGAAAAAAACATATTGAAAGCATTAGCTTACTTAAAACGGTTGGTAGCGAAGACATAAATGCTTTAGTAGCAATTGATAAAAATCATCCTCTCGTTGGTCCAGATTTAGAAAATCTTCATTATCTTGAAACAGGAATACAAAAAATCAATGATATTATAATTGATAGTATTATCAAAAATGATGTATATTATAAAATTCTACAAACACCAGATCAATCAACTCAAGTATCGGGTCTTCCAAATATTGTTGGGTTTGTTTTAAATGGATTATTTCTTTACCTTGTATTAACAATTATTATTAATCTATTTCAGAGGTTTAGCGGAGGAGGCGGAGGCGGTGGCGGTGGGGGGATGAATCCAATGAGTATGGGAAAAGTGCAAACAACTGGTGTTATTAACAGTGATGAAATTGATACTAGTTTTAAAGATGTAGCAGGATGCGATGAAGCCAAGTATGAATTAGAAGAAGTTGTAGAATTCTTAAAATCACCAGAACGTTTTGAAGTAGCTGGAGCGAGAGTTCCCAAAGGCGTATTACTTGAAGGACCACCAGGAACAGGCAAAACACTTTTAGCACGTGCGGTAGCAGGAGAAGCAGGCGTTTCATTTATTCAAGTATCTGGTTCGGAGTTTATTCAAATGTTTGTAGGTGTTGGTGCGTCTAGAGTTCGGGATTTATTTAAATTAGCAAAAGAAAACACTCCTTGTGTGGTATTTATTGATGAAATTGATGCAGTGGGTCGTAAGCGCGGGGAACAATTTGGCGGAGGCGGTAACGAAGAGCGGGAACAAACATTAAATCAGATTTTAACAAATATGGACGGTTTTGAAAAGTCGGATTCTATTATTGTTTTAGCGGCTACAAATAGAGCAGATATTTTAGATTCGGCTTTAACACGTTCAGGGCGTTTTGATCGCAAGGTTCAAGTAGGTCTTCCTGATCTTGGTGGGCGTCGTCAAATTTTGGATGTACATTTAAGAAATAAATTTGTGGAACCTGATACCGATTTAGAAGAAGTAGCAGCTTTAACAACAGGGTTTTCAGGTGCAGATATTGAAAATATGGCAAATGAGGCTGCAATTCTGGCATTGCGTCAAAATAAGACAACAATTAATACTACAAATTTAGTAGATGCATTTGAGAAACTGGTAATTGGATTGCCGAAACTGTCAAAAGATTCTAATCCCGAAGAAGAAGAATTAGTTGCTTATCATGAATCAGGGCATACATTAATGGCATTATTATTTAAAGAATTTTTTGATGTGCGTAAAGTAACAATTAATGCAAATACAAATGGGGCTGGAGGATATACCTTATTTTCACCAAAAGAAAAATATAATAGTTATCCTACAAAGAAATATTTATTAGCGAATTTAATTGTTTCAATGGGAGGTCGTGCTGCTGAAATTTTACTTTATAGTAAAATCATGGGTAAAAATGAGAACGTCAGTTATAGTAATAAAAAATTATTTAGAACCATTACTAATTTGGATATTACGACAGGTGCTAGTCAAGACTTAAAACAGGCAGATAATTTAGCAAGAAGCTATATTGAACTTTTTGGAATTGAGTCTTTTGATAATTCTCAAATGCCAAAGATGGTTCAAAATCCAAATAATCCATATTTAACATTAAGTGAAACAACAAAAACAGAAATAGATGATTATGTATTATATCTCATTAATTTTGCATTAAATTCTGCGCTAAATATTTTGGAAGCAAATTTAGATGAATTTAATAAATTGGCATCTGATTTAATTATTAAGCGTAGTGTAGATTTAAAATATTTAAACCAACTCAATATTAGCTATCATTAAATAAATATTTTTCTAAAAAATATCTTTTTAAAAAATAACTTTTTAAAAAATACCTTTTTAAAAAATACCTTTTTACGTAGCAAAATTTTTTTATAATTTATAATATTTATATAAATTATAAAAAATGTCTAATCCGGTTTACAATGTCTCTGTTGATGGTAATAGTAATGAAACCGACCTTGTAATTCAAAGTGCAGGTGCATCTATTGTTGAACATGATAATCATGATAATACTTTAGTAAACAAAAATAGTGATAATATAGGAAAATTAGAATCATCTGTTTATGGTTCGCCTGAATTTGTAAAATTAAATGAAAAAATTAAAAGTATTCAACCTGGAACGCGTAATGCAATATCAGGAGATGGTAAAACTATTGCTATTAGAATACTTGATAAATCATCTATTAATAGTATTAGTGCAATAATAGAAATACGTTCTGAAGATATCTCAAAAGATGCAACACTTGATTTAGGAGAATTACCTCTTGAGAATGCTAGTTTGTTTGGTTCGGATGTCCGTGAAATATATTTTGACGATAATGGTAATACATTAATATTAGGCGACTCAAATACAACTATAAATGATGAAAGTACTGGTCAAACATATATAGCAGGAAGTGTTATAATTTATAGTTTTGATTCAGTATTAAAACAATGGAAAAATACATTAAATTATATTGGAACAAATCCAAATGTCACAAATAATGCATTTTTATCAGTTGGATGGTCAGTATCAATGAGTGGAGACGGTAAAACAGCAGTTGCATTTTCAGTTGATTATACGAGACCTTATCCTGGTATAGATCAAAATGATTTAAGAATATGGAAAAATATTAATAATGAATGGGTTTTACAAGTAGTAGAACAACCAGCTACTGGATTATTTGGAAGATTGGGTTGTGTTGCAATTGATAAACAAGGAGAAAACATTGTTTTATTTAATCGTTCAACGCAAGTAATGTATATTTTTGCTCCCGAAAATGATGTGTGGAAAGTTAAATATTCAGAATCATTTTCTAATTTATTTCCCGAAGATAATCCAGGTAATGGTTTAGGTAGAGTTCCTCCTACTATTGTAACAATGGAAGACCATTATAGAATATCTGTTGGCACTCCATCTGATAATATGTATGTATTTCAATTATTAAAATCAGCTTCTAGTGGACCAGTATCTGCATTTACCAAAATTGCTCATCTTGGGTATAGTTGTCAAATGAGTGCAAATAGTGAAAGACTTGTAATTGGAGAATTGGATTATGATAATTACAGAGGAAGTTCAAAAGTTTATAATTTAACATATGATCAAGGTATAATCGTATCAAATTTAATATATAGAGTTGATGGAGAATTTGGCAATGGTTTTGGTGAATTACTTTCAAGCGAATCAGGATATATGGTTTCAATAGATAATGAAGGTAAAAGAATGGTTGCAAATTCCAAATACCCACCTTTAACAAGCATTCAACAAGTATATTTAGTAGATGAACCAAAATTAGATAAAGTATATAAAACACTTTTACAATCTACACAATTAAATGAAAAAACATTAGTTGTTCATGAAGGTTTAGTAACTAAAAATATTGATGATATTTCGGCAAATGTTACTGCTATTGCTCTAAATGTTGCTGATATTTCTGCAAATGTAGCTCGTTTAGATGTGCATGAAGGTTTAGTAACACAAAATATTAAATCTGTAGATTATGTAACAGGACAATGTGTATGTAATATTGGCTATGATATATTTAAATTAAATAATTATTCTATCCCCAATTATGGCTATATTGTAATTCAAGCATATAGACCACCTGTTGGGGTTGATTTAGATGCTTTAAAACAAAACAATGATTATTTTGTATCTAGATTAGGACAACAAAACGGAAATATTACTGCATTATGGCAATATGCATCAACTACTGATATTGGATATGGTAATGCTAAAAATGAAGATTATAATTTTTTTATAATGCATTGTTGGGAGTCTTTAGAAGATTGGTTGGAAATGTTTATTACTAGTAATAATGGTGACGGTGGTTTGGGTGAAAATGGAAATTATCCTTCTGATTCCGGATTTATTGCAACTTATCCAGTTCAAAATTATCAATTTTCAAGTGAAATTGCAACAAGAAGATTCTATAGAGGGTCTATTGATAACTTTAAAAATATATTAAGATCTAAATCAGGCACGCTACGATCACATGTAAAATATGATACTATTAGAACCACACAATATGCTAATGTATTAGCACAAGTAAATAAAGATTTATATGATTCAACATTTGAAGAAATATTTGCAGATAATAGCAAAACTGTTGCAGCAGTCAATACAATTAATATAATTGTATAAATAACTTCATTATATTCTCTCCAAAATTATTATTAATTTTTAAAAAATATTAATAATAATCTAAAAAATCTAAAATTTAAAGATTATTGTTTAAAAATAATTGAAAATCACTTGTTTGAGGATTTATTGCTTGAGCTGCTTTTCTATTTGCTTCTGCTGTAGCACGTGATGCTTCCGATTTAGCACCAGCGACTGTTGCTTGATTACGTTGTTGTTTTGCCAATGCTTGTGCTTTTTGTTGTGCTTTTAATGAATCAGTAATCATTTTTTGATTTTGCGCTTTTACATCATCAACTTTATACCAACTATCTTTATTAAAAGGCATAACCAATACATTACCAATACGATTTTTCCAATATTTAACACGTTCTTCAAACAATAATTCTTTTTGCGTTTTAGGATATAATTCTTGATCATCCAAATATTGTTTTTCTAATTCACTCTTTTTAGGTTTAATACCATAACAATTCGCACCTAAACGTGTATGAGGATTTGAAACATATCCTCCATTTACACCTGGTAATCCACAATCATATTCGTGTCCTTCTTTTTGTTTTAATTTTTCCCAAGTATTTTGGCTAGTAGGATAAACGCCTAATTGATCTTTGGACCATCCATAACTACACCAACTAGAACCTTTAGTTTGTCCGTCGCGAAGTTGTTCATAAGTAGCCATCTCTCCGTCAAAAGCATTACAAACTGCTTTAGCATCATGATAAGTAAATTTATTACCGGGAATATGATAAACTTCCTTGTCATCTACTACTATTGGAACATTTGAAACATCTACAGTGGTTTCTATTTGAATTTCGGGTTCTCCACTAAATATACTTTTCATTTCTGTAATAACATTTACTCCATAAAAATATGAAATACCATTTACAAAAATTAATAATATAAATAATCCCCACAATAATGCTTCAATAAAAAGAACACCACCACTTGAACCTTCAGAGCCAGAACTTCCTAAAAATGCAAATAATAAGTAATATACTAATATAATACCAATTAATACTACTAATATAAATGGATTAGATGCAAAATTATTTATATTATCAAAAAAATCTTGACTAATATTATTTAATGAACTCATATTATTATATATAATAAATATTATATAAAATAATAAGACAAAAACATTTAAAATTATAATAAAATTCTCTTTTCTATTTTTCTATATTTATATTTTTCTATAAAAAAAACAATAAGCTTTGCTAGTAATTATTTTACTTTCATCAACTTCATTTACATTTGTATCATTAAAATGATACCATTTATTATTTGCATTTTTTACAAATGCAGTATAATGCCCCCCTAAACATCCTCCACTATGATTTGTAATACCAAATAAATCATACTTATAAGTATGACTATCATAACCAACAACATATTTAGTTAAATCTAAATTAGTGAAGGGACTCGTTACTAATGTATTTACTTTTTTATTAGAATTATTGAATCTTTTTAAATCAACAATTAAAATATTTGGCAAACTCCAAAATTTAATACTTTTATATACACTTTGTTTTGCATTTGTCTTTTCATTAAACCAAGAATTCTCTCCTTCTAAAATTTCAGGATATGTATATAAATCAAAACATTCTAAAATTGAACATTCACTTTTATCACTTTTAATTGGAATAGGTAAATTAATTGTACAAAAAGGTTCGGGTCTAACAGATAAATTTTCATAATTACCAGGATTTTGTATAAGAGATACATGAATACCATAAAACATATTTAATAGTTCAGAATATGTTTCCGAATATAAATCTTTTATCATTGCATAACATTCTTTTGCTAAAATATCTGTATCGTTTTTTGCATTTCCCACAATATTCATTGAAACCTCACGTTTTAAAGCATTATGAAAACAATCAATTACAAAAAATAAGAATTCAGGTAAATCATTTTGAGCAAAACCACTAAATAGCTCTAACTTTTTACTTTGAGAAATTTGTTGAATACTATTTAAATAACGATTAGGACTAATCGTGCAATTTTTAGACCACATTAAGTCTTTTAAACTTTTCCATTCAATTAATAAAACACTATCATCTACTTTATTTAAATTTTCAAGATCAATTTTTTCAAGAAGTTCGTTAAAATCATAACAATGAGATAAAACTTGCATCGTAGAATTAATATAACATGTATTTCCTAAATTTGCTAATCCAGTTAAACCTCTATCCTCATATTTGGCATATTTGTTTGACATTTTTTTTTAAAGTATTAAATAATATTTAGTAATTATATTTAAACATATTTTTTAAAATATATATAGTAGTTATATGAGCTATAATAATTTTAATCCACATATTACTGCAAATGAAGCATTTTATAATCAAGAAGGATTTTACAATAATAATGTTAATAATAATGCAAGTAATAATTCTAATAATAACAATAACAATCTTCCTGTAAATGCTGTCCCTGCATATCCTATAAATAATGCGAATCATTCATCTGGTCCATCATCTGCTCCTCAATTACCAAATACTAATAATTATTATGATAATAATTATTTAGTAACAAATTATGTTTCTTTTATAAATAATTATATTAGTACAATGAATCATAGTATTGATTATTTTAATAATTCAAACAATAGTATTAGAGAAATGTCTAATGAATTAGGGCGTATGCATTCAAATTTGGATTATTATTATTATAATTTATATAGAAATAATTTACATGTTCAACGTGATGTGCAATCTGAATATAGAAATTATTTTAGTAATCCACAACAAAATCAATATGGAACACCGTTACAAGATCAAGAAATAAATGAAGATCAAGAAACAGGATTAGAAACAGGATTACAAATAGAACCAGAACCAGAAGTAGAACCAGAAGCAGAACCAGAAGATAGTAATGATTTTTCTGATTTAAATTTAGATTTTAATCACGAACATTATCAAGAATTATCAAATACTAATATTAATACTTGTATTGATGAAAATATAAATAATATAACTTATAATTCAATTGGTTGTCCATTAAATAATACTTGTGCGATTAGTCAAGACGAGTTTGATCCAAATGAAGAAGTAAGCGTATTTAATTATTGTGGTCATATTTTTAAAAAAGAACCATTAAATACTTGGTTAATGAATCATCATACTTGTCCTAATTGTCGTTTTAATATTTTGACAAATTCTAATTTAATTAAATATAGTAATAGAAGTGGTTCATTTAAATACTTCTTATCAATAGACCAGTTTAGACACCTGTTAGCTAATAATATTATGAATAGATTTTTTAATAATGGAACCAGTAATAGTTCAAATAATAGTATGTCTTTTGTGATACATCGTTAGTAAGGAATTAAGGAAACCCAGGTTTCCTTATGATCCTTCCTTGTTAATTAAGGAAACCCAGGTTTCCTTATGATCCTTCCTTTATTATAATTAGTAAAGAAACCCAGGTTTCCTTATGATCCTTCCTATGTTTATAATTTTTCTAGTTACTAATATATTCTTTCTGGATTATATTATTTATATTTAAGGAAGGATCATAGGGAAACCTAGGTTTCCTTAATTCTATTAATTCTACAGGTGCAACAGGTTTTTCTATATAAAAAATAAATTTTAATAATCTAAAGATATATTTGTTATAAACATAAATTTTGCTTTTTTTTAAGTATTGTATTTTCTTTTTTTTGAGAGAACGAATAAAAAATGCAACATATAAACAATATTTTGGACTAATAAATGCCGAAGACATATTTTGTGTTTCAAAAATAAATTCAAATTCTCTCTGTTCTTCGTATAATTTTAACCAATTTTCTGTAAAATGTGTAAATTGTGCATCATTATTAATAGTTCCACTTAAATCAACTAAAACTACTGGAAAAGTAGAATAATCAAAATTGGCAAACATTATTTATAAATAATATTTTAAAAACAAATTATATACTAATTATAAGTGGGTAAAATAAAATGATTAATAAAATAAGCAAATATAATATATCCCATTATAATAATTTAGATAAAAATAATAATAATTTAGACAATAATTTACATACTAATTATGATGATATATTATTTGTATTATTTTTATTATCACTACTATTAAATATAAATTTGATATCAAAATATAAATATAATAAAGCAAACTATAAATATAAAAAAATAAATAATAAGATTAAAAAAAAGAGTGTTGAAATACAAACTGAACCAGAATTTATATCAATAATAGTAAATCCAAACGATGATTATAGTATGTTAAAATAAATTAAAAATAACTTTCCAAAAAATAAAATTGAATATATTTTTGTAAATATTATTATAAAAATATATACTATAATTTAAACTAATAGATATATGGTTTTTATTGATTGTTTTTATTATACTTTTGTTATGAATTATCAAGATTTAATTAAATTTAGCACTTCAAATGTTAGTTTAGATTCATTAATAAGAAATAATAATCTTGTAAATTATACAACACAAGAAAGAGAGAAAGAAAAAACATCAGAAGACGATGAAATAAAAGAAATTTTAAAAATAGTAAAAAAAGAAAAAGAAAAAGAAAAAGAAAAAGAAAAAGAATTTAAACAAAAACCATCGCTAATAAAGATACAATCTTATTGCAGTATTCAAGATGAATTAATATTTTTAAGACTTTAAATTAAAATCTTCTTTAGAACCACCATTTAATAATGAACCAAAAGGACTCCAATATGGCATAACAATTGGTTTTTGTTTTAATACTTTTAGTTCTTTAGATGATACACATGATTTATCAATTACAACCATATAAACAAATTGTTTAAACCATTTTAATGACATATATAAATTTTCATTAAATTCATTTTTTTTATTATCTCCATTTCCATCTCCATGTGAATTTTCTACCAAAAATCCATTGGTATTACCTTTTCCAAAATTATAACCACGTAAAATAACAGCATGATTTGGAAAACTTTGTCTATAATTTAAACTATCACATTTATCCATTAAATTATTAAATTCAAAAATATCATCATAATTAAAGCCATCAACATCTAAAAACCCTTCTTTTGATGCAGTATATTTTCCATAATCAATTCCACTCCATACTGCTTCTCCATTATTTATAGATTTTTTTGTTGCTTCTATCATTACTTCAATTGGAACATTTATAAAATTTTGTTGTTTATTACCTATTAAATTAAATGCTAATTCAACATTATATAATTTATAATAAGCATGATCTTTACACGGATAATTTATTAAACATATTTTAGTGTTAGCATCGTAAGGTACAAATTTTTTATAAAAATTTAAAGGACTAATATTTTCAACTATTTTATATATTTTTTTAGAATCATCTTTATTTTCTTTAAGTTCTTTTGCTTCTTTATTTTCTTTAAGTTCTTTTGCTTCTTTATTTTCTTTATTTTTTTTTGTTTTCTTTTTTCCGGTTTTTTTAGAATCATCTTTTAATGCATAATAATCCCAATTAATAACTTTAGGTGGTTCTCCTAAAAATAATACTAATATTTTATAACATTCTTCTAATAATTCATTAATCAGTTTAAATTTATTAACATTGGATGTTCTAATTTTATGAGCAGATTTTCTTAAAAAATCATTAAAAAATTCATTTAAATCGTCCGAATTTGCACTATGATAATGATCGTCCATAGCTGATTTTGGAATAATACCATATTTATTAATTAAATTAACAAATACATTCCATTGACCACCATCATTTGTTAAATTATCTAACATATGTATGAATTTCATATCATTTAATTTTTTATTTTTATTATCATAAATAAAATTCAAGAAATAATTAGCTTTTTCTAATTTATCGTAAAAAAATAAGTAATTTTGAGAGAACTCAAAGTTTTCTAAATTGTACTTTTTAATCATAAAAATACGCATTACATTTAAAAATGCAAAAAGCCAACAACGCCCGCTACCTTTTTGATCAGTTGGTCCGGTTTTAACATCAATAATATTTTTAAAAACTCTTTTTTTATTTTGTATGTAATCAGATTTTGTAATAATTTTATTAAAATTTAATTTAGTATTTACATTTTTAAAAACTTTATTTGTTCTTTTTTTATTAAATTTTTGAGAGAACCTTTTCAAGTTTTTAAAAGTAATATTAAATTGATTGGTCATATTTTAATCTATATATAAGAAAATATTATAATAAATAAAATATTTTCTTATTTGTTAATTATTTTTTATCTCTAATAGACAGAGAAAAATTTTCTTTATTTCTGTCTAAATTTAAACGTCTACTAGTTTTAGTAATACCTTTTAATCTTGATTTAATTTTTTTACTTTTTTTTGGAGTATGTATTGATTTTATACGTGTTTGTTTAATAGTCATAGGTTTTACACTACTATGTTTTATACTACTATGTTTTATACTACTATGTTTTATACTACTACTATTATATAATTTTTCTAATATTTTTGTTATATTTTTTAAAATTGTAGTTTGATATGAATCATCATTAATATTATTTTTTTCATCAAAATTTTTTTCTATTATTTTTTTATAATATTTTTCTTCGTTAATTTCTGAGAAAATCTCTGTTAAAGAAGTATTAAATTTTTCTTCTTCTTCTTCATTGGTTAAAATATATTCTATTAATTTTATTAATAATGATTTATTTGTATCATAATCTAATATATATTCAACTAACCATGGATAACAATATATGATTGGATATATTAAAGCATATAAATTTTGTATTACTTCTTTTTTATTTGTCTTCTGTTTTTTATGTTTATGATTACTACTTCTTTTAGAACTTCTTTTAGAACTTCTTTTAGAACTTCGTTTAGAACTTCTTTTAGAACTTCTTTTAGAACTTCTAGATCTTTTACCTCCTCCTCCAATTGATGCTAATCTTAAAATATGAGTAATGAAACCAGAATTAAATATAATATTACCATCAATTTGATCTATAAATAAATATTCGGCACTAGTAGAACCTCCTAATTTTTTTGGTATTTTTCTTATAAATAACGAACTGCTTATTTCGCTTCCTATACAATAAGCAATTTTTTTATCTTTATCTATTTTTCTAATCAAGTCGTTTGCCTTTAATTGAATAATATAAATTCTAAAAATAGAAAATTCTTTTTTACATAGTTCAACATATTCATCTGTAATTGTTTCAACTAATCCGGATAATGTTATTTTAACTTCAGCAAAATTTTCATTTAATACTTTTAAAATATCTTTAAGAATAACATTTGCTTCACCTATTTTTCCAATTAATTTTTCTAATTCTTTAATAATAGGAGATATAATAACATTTTTACCTAATTTTGTTCCAGCAGAAGATATAGAAATTTCTGTAGTAATTTTTCCATTTCCACTATAATGTTCTATAAACTCTTTAAATGTATTTAAAGAAGCAACAACATTATTATTTTCATTAATGAATTTTAATATTTCTGTTATTTTTTCTCTTTTATCATAATCTTTTTGTACTCTTTTTTGATCTTCTTTCGTTAGTGCCGGTAAAAATAATGTTAATACACCAGAAGTTAAGCCATCTAATAAATGTGGAACATTTAAAACACTACATCTACACGCAAGAACTATATCATTTGTTAACAAACAAGAAGTTCCAAGATATTTTTCTAATGATTTTTCTTTTAAAATCTTTTCTAAAATAATTGCTTGCATTGTATCTCCTAATTCTTTTAATAATATAAACATTTCTCCTATAGATTTTTCTTTTTGACTACTTTTTTCTGTTAATTTATTGATAAAACTATTTTTATAATTATTTCCTTTAAATAAATTTTTTGATACTTCATTGAACTCATTTAATTTAATATCGTTATTATTATAATTAAAAGATTTTATATCAATGTCACCTCTTCTAGATAATTTACATTTTAAATTTTGTGATTTTGTTATAATTTGTAGTGACATAAGTTGTGTTGTTGATTGATTTGCATCAAATATAACTTTACATTTTTCATCAAATCCATATTCTTTTAAATTAATAGTAGAAATTTTTTCTAATTTATTAGTTAATATATTTTCTGAATTTGGTTGTTCTCTACCTGCAGGATCCATATGTGATGCAAATGTTTCAATAACATGAATATCTTTTTTTCCAATTTTAAGTGATTTATATTTCTCAGGCTTCATAGCCGCATCTATAAAAAAATGAATAATATCTTGGGGTAAAATATTTTTATTTGATTTAGATATAAATTCTATTGTTTCTCCTTGTTGTGTACTATCTTTATCTTCTAGTATAGACGGCAATGAAGAATAAGAAAATTTTTTAAATTGTGGTAATAAAATATTATAAATAAATATTTTAAGTTGTTTAAAATCGTATTCATCTTTAGCCTGTACAATAGGAGTCCCATTAGAAACAATAGTTTCTATATTTTTTAATAAAACAATTTTATTTGTAATTCGTACAGGTTTTGCATTTGCATCTTTAAAAATATCTCCAATATTTAATAATCTATGATTTTCTGGTATATTGACTAATTGTGCCATAACAAAATAATTTTCTTTTATAATAATATATAAATATAATAAATTATTATAAAAGAAAATTATTGCTAGTATTTTAATTGTCATTATTATTTTAATTTTTTTAAATATTTATCAAAGAAATAACGTTTTACATTTTTCATCCTAAGTTCATCATATTTCTTAGCATATTTTTCCGGCTCAATCCATTTTGCTTTTAAAATTTCTACTTCTTCACTAAATAATACATCTTTTTTAACAAATTTACCGTTTGCTCTATCGTTAACTATATTTTCTTGCCCTTGTTTAAATTCTTGAATTTGTTCTAATTCTAAAGCAAATAACTGTAATAATGGTTTCATAATTTGATTAGTAATATAATGTTCATAATCTAATTGCAAATGATTTTCCTTAATAAAACCAGGTGTCTCTATTTTTTCACCTTGCAATGCCTTTTTATTTGGATTTACAATATAAGCATAATTTATTCTATCACCTGAACCAGGTTTATTTCCTGAATCACGCGTCCCGATACGCTCAGCTAAAACTTTATGTGCGATTTGTTTTGGATTTTTATAATAACCACGTAATGATTTTGTAACCAATAATTTATCTAATATTATTTCACCTTTTAATAATTTATTAATTTCACTATCTACAAATTTTAAAGATTTAGAAATCAAACGCGTTTCAATCAATTTAGTAATAACACCACCATAAATATCTTTTACAACAGGTGCATTATCTCGTCGTTTCAAGACAATACCCATATATTTCAATTTACCTTTTTCAGGATCATCTTCATATAACATACCAACATATCGTTTTTTTGATAATAAGACCCACGGCCAAAATGTTTTTTCATATTCAAGGTCGTGTGGTCTCTTAAGAAATTTACTAGCCAATTTTCCTGCCTGTTTTGCCAATTCAATCGTGTATTTTAGCGCTTCTTTATTTATTATTTTTTTTCCACTCTTTGCATCTACTATATTAAATTTGAAAAACACAGAATCCGTATCACCATATATGCAGTCAGCATTTACAATAACTTCTATTCCATCGCTTAACACCATTCTTTTATTAGCATAACATTTTTCAATAATATCACGACCATAAAATAATAATTTGCGACCAATAGCAGTTGTAGCAGATGCAACATCTGGTTCATAAAATGCACTTGTAACAGCACCCATTTGACCATATAAAGAATTGGCAGTAACTTTAATACTTTGTTGTCGCTTATCTAAAATATTTTTCATAAAATCATCTGTTTCCAATGGAATCAATTTTCTAGTAGATTTACGAGCGGCAAGTAAATCTTCTAAAATAGCAGGCATAATTGCTTTTCCTCCTTCTTCCGGAAACTGTGCGAATCTACATATTTTATATCCAACAACAACTTTCTTTGCAGCCGCTTTTTCAGTTGCTCGTTTATATTTAAACGTATCATATTTAACATCTACATAAGTATAACCCAAATCAAATAAATTATCATAAATATAATTTCCATTTTCATCTTTTTCTCCAGTTTCTAAAATTAAATTACCACTTAAATCGTATTCTTTTGTCCGAACTTTACTATCATGAGATAAGTTTTCACTAATAATAGACGATGGATATAAAGAACTATAATCTACACAAGCAACTGGATCTTCTAAATATAATCCTGTTTTTGGTGTAAAAACGTGCGCTCCCTCGTAACCATCGCTTACATTATTTTTTTGAACAGTTGGCATCAATGTATTTTTTTCTCCACATTTTTTAGAAACATAACTTTGAAGTTTGATGCCTTGTCCGCGAAGCATTAAATAACTCAACGGAACATCACATAAATTAGACATTTCTATTTTATCAGTAATAACATCAACTTTTAATAATAACCATAATACATTATCACAATCAGCAAGACAATATTTTCCAACAGTCCAGCGATCAAAATTGTTACCATTTGCAAGATCAAAAATTTCCTGAGGAGTTACGTCGTCTTTGGCAAGTCCCCAATTATATTTGCTATTTTTAATATCTAATTCTTCATAACTATCAATAACAAACCAACCTTCTGTTTTATTGATATCAATAATTTCAAATTTTTTACCGTTTTTGTATAAATTATTACTAAATCCTACTTCTTCAAATTTAATATATGTTCCTATTCCAATACCCATAAGATTTTTACTTACAATTTTCGTACTTTGATTTTGTTCATTTAATTCTATATTTTTAATACTATCACTAATAAAATAAGAAGATACATGATCTAATTTAAATGAACTCAATTGAAATTCTTTTCTAAAAATAACACACATATCCATAATAATTCGTCCGGGCATTTTTGGAAATCGTAAATTATATTCACCTGAAGCTAATACAATTTTGCTTGTTTCAATATCATCTTTCCCTGTTTTCCAATCAGTTTTTAAACATACTTCGTTCCTGTTTAATGATAATTTCAAAAATTTTTGTACACAATTTAATTCTTTAGACCGTTCATACATAAATGAGAAATCAAAACCGGTAATATTATAACCAGTAATAATGTGTGGACTGTAATTTGTAATATGTTCTGTGAATCTTAATAATACTTCTTTTTCAGTTTCATATGATTCAATCGTAACATTATTATCATCTTTCCATTGTAAATATTTATCAGGAACTTCACATCCGCCTTTAACAATGATGATTCGTTCGTATGGGTTGTCTTGTCCTTATTTTATGAAACTCATACCAATAAAAGTAATGATATCGCCTTCTAAGGATGGATAAAATTTTGTTAATGCATTATTAAGTTCAAATATTTTTGTATTATACTCACATAAATCATCTTTAATAATATTTAATATATTTATTTCTTTTTTGTTATATGCTTTGATTTTTTTAGTTTTGGTAGTTTTAGTAGTTTTAGTTTCTTCTTCATTTTCGTCTTCACTTTCGCTATTATTGTCTTCAATTTCTATAGTTTCTTCTTTTTTTCTGTCTTTGTCATTTGCTGGAATATATTTTATGAAATTGTCAAAAACTTTTTCAAGCGAAATTAAAGAATGGTTTTCTTTTGGATAAACTTTATTAATATAACTCATATTTTTAAATTGAAATGCTGATAAAATTTCATTTTTTAATATATTTTCATTGTATTGTTCTTTAAATTCACTACTTGAATTATTATAATTTTCCATAATATCTGTTGCAAGTTTTTTATAGTCCTTAATTGCAAGTGGGAAATCACCATGACTACTACTGGCTTCAATATCAAAACTACATATATTATATTTTACAATATCTTCTTTTTTTTTATCAGGTTTAATATATTGAATATCTATTAAATATTCATTACTACAATGTGTATTATTTTTTTTTGGATTCCTTAATTTATTGTTCGGTATCATAACCCATCCGGTTGGACTTATTTCTTTAATATGAAACATTTTTAATAATGGTGGTACATCACCTTCATATAAATAACAATTTGTAGTATCTTCGTCGTCTTTATATATATATCCTTCACTAATTAATTTTCTTTCAAAATACGTACCAATAACTGTATCTTTGTAAAATATTTTTTTTGCTTTATTATAAGCCAAAGTATTTGAAAAACTGATTTTTATAAAAGTATGTAATTTTTTATTATCAAAACCATATAGTTTTTGTTTTTTAATTATTTTGGATTCAATAATACTATCCTCATAATAAGAACCCATGTGTTTTTTTAATTGCGCAATAAATTCTGTTTTTTTTTGATCATTCCAATTTAAACCAACTTTAATGTAAAAGAAGGGATTAAAATTTTCAATTATTAATGATGTTGTTTTGCCAAATTTATTAATACCAAATGCTTGAATAATAAATTTTTTGTTATCTTTATATTTGTTAAAATTGTCTGATTTTGGATCAATATTGAAACCGTCATATACATTATAATCATATAAACGTAAACATCTATAATTAGAATTTGATTCATCTGGTTTCAAAGATTCATCTGGTTTCAAAGATTCATCTATTTTCATTTATCAATATTAATATTAATAAATATAGTTTTAGTTTAATATTTTTTTCAAAAAATATTAATCAATTTTTATAATAAAAATAAAATTATTTTCCAGAACGCAAATAATTTCCTTTATTTGTTTTAAACATTCTAAATGGTGTATAATATGTTTCTTTTGGTATATTTGGTGGTTTATTGTTACAAGAAATTGGTGTGTCTAAATTTACATTTCTACTTCTCGCCGATGATTTTACTAAATCAGCAAAATTTCTTTTATTTGTTATATTATTTGTCTGTTTTTGTGAGCTATGTTTCTGTGAATTATATTTTAATGCAACAACTTGACTATTTGTTAATTTTAAATTAGATGGATCTAAGGTTCCATCGTTTAAATTAAATTGATTATTAAATCCCCTTCCAATCCTGAAATTATCATTATATGGTTCTATTGATAATAATCTTGGTATAGCTTCTTTACCAAAACCAATTAAACCCTGAATTTGTTTTTTTGAAATATTGCTACCATTTTTTGCTGGAATAAAAATACTATTAGATGTAGCACTATTTGCATTTGGCAATAATTCAATTGCTTTAGACAAATTATCAATAGTAACATTCGTAATTACTTGTATATTATTATTTGGATATAAATATGAAGCATCCGTAGTTTTTTCTGGATTATGATATACAAAAATACATGCAACATCTTTAAAATCACCGGCTTCTAACGTTATATATTCATTAGACAATATTGCTTTATAAAAATTTAAAGGCACATCGTCGTAGGTAAATGTTAATAATAATGTGGAAAAAGCTTCACTATTATAATTATAATTATATCTAAAATCATAGTTTATATTATAATTTGGGCTTGTAATATTTGAAGGCGTTATTATTATTCTAAAATCGTTATTTGATATAATTATAGTATCATTACTTATTCCAACGTTACTTAAATTATAACTATTATCAAAAAAATCATAATTTATATTATTATTACTAACTTCTATATTTTTTAAACCAGTTAAAAATATATTTTTATTAATATCATTATTACTTATTGAAGTAAAGAAATTTATTAAATCTATATCTTGTACTTTATTACTTAATCCAGTAGGACCATCTCTCGGTAATTTTTTAATAACACTAAATATATTTGTTTCATTGTCATTATAACTTAAATCATTTAATAAATAATCATTATTATAATTTGAACTTTTATTGCGTATATTAGCTGGATTAGTAAAATTTATTTTACTTATTTTATTTAAATTTGTATTGTCTGTTGTAAATTTAATATTATTAAATAAATTTTTTTGAGTTAATCCAGTTATTCCGTTATCCAATGATAAATATACTTTGCTATTATCATTTAAAGAAAGATTTAAAGAATCTGGTATATTAGTATTATTACCTAATACATTTGTATTTAAATATGTAAAATTTGAATTTAATAATATTTTTCCATAATATTTACTATAAATATTTGGTGTTTTAATTATTTCAAAATTAATACTAATATCATTTAAACTATAATCAATTGATGAAATTTTTTTATAATCAACATTTATAATTGTATTATTACCTAATTTATTATAAATTAATAAATTATCACAAATATCTTGTAAAAAAGTTGAAGTTGAAGATGGTTTTGTTAAAACATTTACACTATTAACACTTAAACAATAAATAGTTTCAAAATCACTTTTATTGTAATTTATATAACTATTGTCTAAAAAATTATTACTTAATTCTATATTATTATATGTAATTTGGTATGGATTATTATATATTTGTTCAGGTGAAATATTCAATATATTATTTAAATCTATAAAATCGCGAAATTTAAAATTATAATAATCTGAATTTATATATTTATTATAAAAATTATAATTTAATTCAATAAAAGAATTATTTTTTATCTCGTTGGAAGAAACTTTTTTATTATTTATTTTTACATACCAATTATTAATTACTCTATTTCCAATGATACTAGCTGAAAAATCTACTAAATATAAATCATTACTAACATGAGCGGTACTTTTTGTAAAAATGATTCGACTACCATTTTTATAATAATAAAAATGTTTTATATTATTTTTTAAATTATATTTTGTAATTAAATTGAATACTTTAATATCATCCGAATTTTCATTTGAAATTTTGTAAGATAATATAATTTTATTTTTTATTTCATTATTTATTATATCTGTATTTTTATCTCTAAATTCACGTTGATTATAAACATTATTACTAACATCTGAAAAAATATTAAAATTTTTACTAATAATTTTTATACCCTTATTTCCATTATTTCCATTATTATCATTTTTATTATTTTTCGTAATAATTATTTTTTTATCTATATCTGTCATATTTATATTATATTATAGTAAATTTATTAAATATAATATAATAATTAAATAATTTTTAATTTTTTTATTTATCTATAATGCTTGTATCAGTAAAATACCAATCTGATGATAAATAAGCTGGTTTTGAATTTGTAATATTAGAATCTTTTGCCATTTTAAGATTTGGACCACTCGTTGTTATATTATTTATTTCAAATGTTCCTATTGCATAATTATAATACCTTAAATTAGACATATTACCATTAAAACCACCATTTCTATTAATATGAATATTGTCATAATTTTGTTTTGCTACATTAGTTAATTTATGTCGTTTTGCCAATGTTCCATTAATATATACATCTAACACGTTTTGTGATGTTAATCTAACAATTACTCCTACCCATTTTTTTATTGGTATTCCATCCACGTGTATATCATCATAATATTTATATGGATTATTGTTATCATCATTATCGTGAAAAATATTTAATCTTACTAACATACCTAATTCTTTGAAATCTTCTATTAAATCATCATTTGGAGCAGTTTGTGCGCGACGTCCTTTATACAAATATACTCCTGGAGCGTTATTTGGACTATATATTCCGTCTTCATCTTCTCGTGTACCTCCTTTGTGGAAAACATGCATCATTTTCTTATTATCCAAATTTACATCTTTTACATAAATCCAAAAAGAATAAGTAAATTCAATACCATCATATTCGTTTTTGCTTCTCATAATAGGTACTGCTTTTTTTTCACTTAGTGATTGTTTTATTGTCAAAGCACTGGTTGCATCTTTCATACCATATAATAAATACGGGGTTGGACTTGGTGAAAAATAATTCATTAATAATTTACTAAAAATATAAAACAAGAAACTAAATAAAATTATTATAAATAATAAAAATGTTGCTTTTGCTACTAATGTATTGGAAGATAAAAATTCTTTTGATTTTGAAAAAAAACTATCCCCACTATCGGGTTTTAAATCTGGCATTCCTGGTGCAACAGGTAATTTCTCTTTTATATTATTTCCAACATTAACAATATTTTCTTTTATATTATTTAAATTGTCTGCTATATTATCTTTTAAATTATTTGCAGCATTTTTTACATTTTCCATTTTTTATATAATTATATATAATTATATATAATTATATATTAGTAAATTCATAAAATAAAATACGAATTATGAAATACGAATTATGAATTATGAATTATGAATTTATATACTGAAACTGCCTTTTTCTTTATTAAATTCTAAAAATGAAACTTTTAAGCTATATTGATTAAATAATGAGTTTGCCATCGATGCATTGATACCATCTTTATATATTTTATATGCTTGTTGGGGATTAATTGAATTTGGTTCATAACGTATTCGTGTAATAAATCCTTCAAATCCAGGTACACTATTAATTACATTTCCTAAATAAATATTTTTTTTATCTCCACTATTATTATATGTTCCATCTAATATAAAAGAATTTCTTAATTTTCCATCTAAATAAACATCAAATGTTTTTGTATCAACACTTAAAATTAAACAGTTCCATTTTTGCAATGGTATATTGCTAATTTTATGTCTCGTAACAATAGAATTTAATGAACCAGGTGTTGCAGGAGTTAAATCTTTACATCTATCTTCTCCATATGTTTCTATATCAATTAATAAATTATTATCGTATTTATCTAAACATATATTTAAATTTCTAAATGAAATATCACTTACATTTGTCATACAATCACTTGTTTTTGTTATTCCTGTTAAATTTGTCAATCCAGAGCTTGTTTTTACATCTGGGTTTTTTGCCATAAATAAAATATTTTTTTCTTGTCCCATTCCATTTCCCCAATCATCTATATAAAACCATACACTCAACATAAAATTACTAGTTCCTTCTCCTTTTAAATCACTATATGGTATAACATTTGTTGAATTGCCGAGCAAAGATGTATCCGTTGTTCCTATTTTACTTGCACTAATCATTTTATCATAAACAATATTTGTTGAAAAAAATACTTTGTTTAATAACCATATTATTATTAATATTAAGATTATGATGATTATAATATTAGCAATATT
>Ga0115003_10001034_pt1 | contig 24772 bp, 25 predicted proteins | sample ArcticOcean_MG_C_7_FD_88736 | JGI IMG/M metagenome (GOLD analysis project Ga0115003, IMG submission 88736) | Marine microbial communities from western Arctic Ocean - ArcticOcean_MG_CB11_88 | ecosystem: Environmental > Aquatic > Marine > Oceanic | place: Arctic Ocean: Canada Basin | collected... | reverse complement strand
TTAGGTTTTATTGCGGGTGCTCCATTATTTGTACCATACTGTTATAGGCTAGGATTGTTTGCTACGTTGTCAGGTTTTTTTTTCATTAATAAATATTCGAATATTTTGAATTTTCATTACAAATATATATCGATTAATTAAAGAAAAAAACAAGAAATGAATTAAAAATATATATGAATTAAGTAATTTTATTTAATTAATATTATAAACCATCAAAACATATTTTTTATGAAATATAATTTTGTTCTAATATTTTTAATTTCTTTTATTTCTTTCGCTCAGAAATCCGATCAAAATTTAAAATTTTATGGATCAAAAATTAATTTAAAAGAAATAGAAAATTATAAATTAAAAAAAAATATATTATTAAATAACCCAACTAATGATGTAAAGATTCAGGGGAGAATTATCTCTACTTGTCCGATGAAAGGATGTTGGATGAAGATGAATGTTAATAACGACACATTACTAGTTAGATTTAAAGATTATGGATTTTTTGTTCCTAAGACCGGATCAGAGGGAAAATCTGTAATTATTAATGGTAAATTATCTATTGATACTTTAAGTGTAGGTCAGCTGAAGCATTACGCTGAAGACGCTGGAAAAACTAAATATGAAATATCTTTAATAACAAAACCTGAGATTACCCTTTCTTTTCTTGCTGATGGTGTAATTATAAAAAAGTAAAAAAAATGAAAATATTTTTTTTACTTTTTTTAATTCCTTATTTTACTTTTACACAGTATCCATCGGATTCATTGGATTTATTAGCTTTAAGAGAAAGTGATAATTTTTCTAAACCATACAGGATTTTAAAAACTACTCTTAGTGATGAATCACTATTTAAAATAAACTATGGTGAAACTAAAATGACGTTAGATTATGTTTTGAGATATCACTTTTACACTGCCATTGATTTGAATGCAAAAAAAAATCAGTTAATAAGTATGGATGGAACTACATTTGATCTTTCTTCCAAAAATGCAAAAGAAATCACAGATGAATTAATCTTATTAGTTAGTAAAATGTATTTTGGAAAAAAAGAATTTAAAAACTTTAAAAAAGTAAATTAGATATAATGAAGAATTTAAAATTAATATTTAAGATTATTTTAATACTAATTTTTTTTACTGATTGTAGTAAAGGGGATTCTAGTGAAAATAATTTGGACTTTAATTCAGATTTACCATATATTTCGTTAAATAAATCATTTTTATCGTTTGAGGATACTATGCTAACTAAATCCTCTATTACTAAATCTATTTTAATTTCTAGTAAAAATTTAAATTCAAATATTAATATTTCAATTTCTGATGGATTTGAATTGTCTATTGACAACACTACTTTTCAAGAAAAAATATCTTTAAATCCAAAAGAATCTTTAAATGTATATGTTAGATTTTTCCCTATGGAATTAGGAGATATAACAGGAAATATTAAAATAGAAAATAATCAAACTAGCACTATAAATATAAGTTTAACAGGAAAGGCTACTAAACTAAGATTTAATTATAAAACTTTCAAACAACAACATTTAGCGTTTGGATCTGGAAAAAATCAATCTTCTATTCAAAAATTTGATTTACACAATGATTTAAATAATGTAGAATCTATTAAAATGTACATTCAATTGGAATGCCCTTCTGGCGGATGTAATGCATGGGATGTATATTCAAATATAATGGTAAAAGATCCTGATTCATCCGAATGGTTGGAAATAGGAAGATATATCACACCTTATGGAACAGATAATAAAAAACTAGATAGAGGTTTTGAAATTGACGTAACTGATTTTAAATCTCATTTAACAGGGATTGTAGAGTTAAAATCATTTATTGAAGTTTGGGGTAGTGATGGTTGGAACTTATCTGTAGATTTTGACTATGTTGTGGGAAGTCCAGATTACACTAATTATAAAATTTCAAGAATATTACAATACAATGGTAATTCATTACAAGGAGTAGTCTATGGTGAAGACGAATCAAAATTTGATTTATTAAAATCTGTAAATATTGGTAGTGACGTTCAAAGCGCGCACATTAGAACAATAATTACAGGATGGGGCCATGCTACACCAAATGATGCTGGGGGAAGACCTTGTGCAGAATGGTGTTTTAGAACTCATAACATTAAAATCAATGGTGCTAATACTTTTCAACACTATATGGGTCCAATTGGCTGTGGATCTAATCCAGTGAGTCCTCAAAATGGAAATTGGGAACCAGACAGAGCTGGATGGTGTCCAGGAATGGAAGTTCCACTAAGAATTGATAAATTTACTAATGACATTTCTAATACTTCATTTAATTATCAATATGATTTTGAAAACTGGATAAATGATCTACAATCTAGCGCTAGTAATATTCATGCATATTACGCAATTTCATCTTTTATTGTTTTAAAAAGCAATAAGGAAATTAGTGCTGCATTGATAACTGAATAATAAATATTAATTAATGAGAAAATTTAGTTATTTGATATCTTAAAATTATGTCAATAAAAACTATTTTATTAATTGTTTTATTTATCTGGGGACTTCCCAGCACTTATTTTAGAAGTAATTTTAGAAAAATTGTTTACCAAACAGATGATTGGAAAATAAATATTAAGCCTTTATTTAAAAAAGAAATTAAAGGTTTATTTGTTAATATTTTTCCAAATAATAAAAAATATATTGAAGCAAGAAAACATTATAGATCCTATCTTTTAGTCTACCTTGTATTATTCATTATATATTCTATTATTAATTAAATTATTAAACATGAATGATTCAAGAGAATTTGATGTTATTGTGTGGGGAGCATCAGGTTTTACCGGGAAATTAGTAGCCGAATATTTGTTTGAGAACTATGGTTCTATTAAGGATTTAAAATGGGCTATTGCTGGTAGAGATTTATCTAAATTAGAGTCCGTAAGGACAGAAATTGGCAATGAAACTATACCAATAATAATTGCAGATAGTTGTGATTTAGAAAGCTTAAATTCGATGACTAAAAGAACCAAAGTAATTTGTACAACTGTAGGGCCGTATGCTAAATATGGTTCTAAACTAGTTTCTTCTTGTGTTGAAAATAATACTCATTATTGTGATTTGGCCGGTGAAGTACAATGGATTCGAAAAATTATAGATCAGTTTCATGAAAAAGCAAAAGTAAATGGAACCAAAATTGTAAATTCTTGTGGGTTTGACTCTATTCCCTCCGATTTAGGAGTTTATTTTATACAAAAAGAGTCGATTAAAAATTGTAAACAAAGAGCCAAGCAAATAAAAATGAGGGTTGCTGGAGTCAGGGGTGGTATTAGTGGTGGAACTTATTTAAGTCTTAGTAATGTAAACAAAGAAGCATATAATGACAAAGATATTTTCAAAATAGTTATTAATCCGTATGGGTTAAACCCTAAAGGGGATCCTAAGGGTTTAGATAAATATGATTTAAGAAAAATAGTTTATGATAAAGCATCGAAAAGTTGGATTGGACCGTTTATTATGGCAGCTATTAACACTAAAATAGTACGTAGAAGTAATGCTTTAACAGGATATTCTTACGGAAAAGACTTTATGTATGATGAGGCAACTTTGAGCGGGAAAGGTATAAATGGAAAAATCAGAGGATATATTTCTGCTATTCCCTTAGGTTTATTAATGAGTGCAAAACCTAAATCATTATTAAAAAAAATAATAGATTATCTTTTACCTAAGGCTGGTGAGGGACCTAATAAAGAAAAAAGACAGGCAGGTTTTTATAACTTAAGATTTTATATTACTTTGGAAGATAATTCTAAAGTTTTTGCCAAGGTAATTGGTGATATGGATCCTGGATATGGGTCTACCTCTAAAATGCTAGGGGAGACTGCTGTTTGTTTAGCAAAGGATATATTGCCTGACTATAGTGGAGTTTTGACACCATCTGTTGCTATGGGTGATGCTATTTTAAGTAGACTTCAAAAAAATGCTGGATTGACTTTTAGTTTTAAACATTAATAAATAATATCATGAAAAAATTAAATTTTAGTTTGTTAGGATTTATTCCTTTACTTCTTGTTTTAGTAATTGGAAATTTTATTATTAACTACTCTGTAGAAAGAGAAAGTAATGAAGATTGGGAGTTCCTTTTGAATGGTGATAATTTAATGGAATGGGAAATAAAAATCAAGAATCACGACTTTGGAGAAAATTTCAATAATACTTTTAAAGTTGAAAATAACTCTATAAAGGTTTCCTACGAAAATTACGATTCTTTTGAAGAGAAGTTTGGTCATATTTTCTTTACAAAAAAGAAATTTGAAAATTATCATTTAAGCCTTGAATATAAATTTAGCGGAGATCACTTAAATGATGCACCAAGTTGGTCAATAAAAAATAGTGGAATAATGCTGCATTGCCAAGATCCAAAAACAATGTTGATTGACCAAGATTTTCCTGTTAGTGCAGAAGTTCAGCTTTTAGGAGGTCTAGGACAGGATGAACGAACAACTGCAAATATTTGTTCCCCTGGGACGGACGTAGACATTAACTCTAAATTAGCCAAACAACATTGTAATAATTCGAATTCAAAGACATACCACAATGATGAATGGGTAAAAGTTGAGGTAATGGTTTATTCAAATCTTTTGGTAAAACATATCGTTGAGGGAGATACAGTTTTATCTTATTCAAATATTAAGATTGGTGGTAATAAAGTTCCAAGCAACTATTTAAGTAAAGTAGGTGAGCCACTTAAAGAAGGTTATATTTCACTTCAATCAGAAGGTCATCCAGTTGAGTTTAGAAACATTAAAATTAAAGAATTAAATTCTATTAAATAAAACCTGCAATCCTATATTACAACACTGTAATTTATAATATTATTTTCTTACCATTTTAAATGTATCTAGATCTATATCATCTAGCCCTTCCTTGTCAAAAGGATATTCCATTTGATCTTGAATGTTGTATAAAGAAATTAATATAAACTCACTTAAAGCAACAATAAAATAAGTTAACCAAGCTGGATTTTCTACTCCAATTTTGTTAATAATAGTTGGAGTATAAATTAACGGAAAAATATAAACAAATATAAGGCAATAGGCCTTTAAACTAATAGGAGTTCTGTGTGTATGAATCCCAATTAGATTATCAGCGCTATCAATGGTGTCTTTCAAAAACCTAATGGCTTTTTGCAAAGTACCACTTCCAATAATATCTTTTTTTGATTCTAAAAATTTATATAAACTATTAATATTATTATCATGAATTTCTGGAGATTTTGCTGAATTACTTAAATATTTAAACAAACCTTTGTTTGAATTGTTTACTAACTCAATACCATACTTGATATCATTTGCTTCTAATTTTGAACTTGAAATAATGCTTTCTACAGTTTTTAAGCTGGCTCTAAATAGACTTAAATGTTCTAGCGCTTTTTCTCTTCTTCTAAAAGCTCCTCTAATTGTGAAAACTAGTGGAAATATGATTGCTATACTTATCAATGTTAAATCAATATTATAAGTTATATCAAACTTATATGCCAGTGAAGGAACAATTAATGATATTAATAATGAAAAAAAAGTACGAAAATTAAGTATTATTATATATCTAGACATTGTAAAAAAAATATTAAATTAGACAAAATTAAAATCTAATATATGAAGAAACATGCTATTTTAATCGTGATTTTATTTATTTGTTCACTAACTCAAGCTCAAAAAAATTTAAAATCTGATGTTCTTTTTGCTGACCAAACTATAATGGATATAAAATTAAATTATTCCAATAAAAATGTAAAAAAGAATACGACAGATTCAACTTTTATTGAAACAGATTTAAATTTTTTCGATAAGGATAAGTGGAATACAATTCCAGTTTCATTAAGAGCAAGAGGAAATTTTAGAAGATCTAAATGTTATTTTCCACCCATAAAGATGAAAATAAAAAAGAGTCAGTACAAGAATACTGTTTTTGATGGAAATAAATCTTTGAAATTAGTCTTGCCTTGCAAGACAGAGGATGAAAAAAATGATAATATTTTAAAGGAATATATTGCTTACAAAATTTATGAATTAATCTCTCCTTATTATTTCAAAACTAGAAGAGTAAATATTGATTTCACAGAGCCTAAAGGAAAAAAATCTAAAACATATTTTTTAAAAGGTTTCTTAATTGAAGACGACAGTAGATTAGCTAAAAGATTTGATGGTAAAGTAGTGGAGCAATTTATTCATCCAATGGCTATGAATGGTTTAACTTCTGTAAGGCATGCTTTTTTTCAATATTTAATTGGAAATACAGATTTTTCAGTTTCTTTTCAACACAATGGAAAACTATTGTATGTTAAAAATGAAAGTTCTCCCTCAGAAAAAAAAATCAATCCATTGCCTTATGATTTTGATATGACAGGGTGGGTGGATCCTAGTTATGGTTTTGGTAATCCAACTTTAGGTCTTAATTCATTAACTGATAGAGTTTATCGAGGTTTCAAAAGAGATACGGAATTAATGAATACTGTAAGGAAAGAGTTTGTTGACTCTAAAGAAGAAATAATTTCTCTTGTGAATTCATTCAAGCCAGAATTTGATAGCCAAAGTGAATTTAATAACATGAAAGGTTTTATGGATAAATTTTTTGAAATAATTGAGGATGATAATAATTTTAATAAATCAATTTTAGAAAAGGCAAGAACTAAATAAATTTCATTCCAAAGTTGAATTTAGTTTTTTAAAAATCTCTGTATTCTCATATATTCCCTTAAATAATTGAGAATTTGGCCCATAACTAAACACTGGTACCATGGTGGCTGTATGTGATTTTGTGTTAAATTTAGTAATCACTCTATTTAATCTTCCACTAAATGACATCCCTCCAGTTTCGTGGTCAGCAGTTACTACAACTAATGTATTTCCCTCAAATTCAGCAAAATTTAAAGCTTCTCTAATAGCAGAATTAAAATCTTTGAATTCAGAAATTAACATTTTACCATCATTATTATGACCTGCCCAATCGATTTGTGAACCTTCAATCATTATAAAAAACGGAGTATTTGAAGATGATAATTTATCAATGGCAATTCTAGTTATTTTATCAAGATTTGGTTCTCTACCATTAATAATTGAAGGTGGTTCATCAAAATAGGTAAAGAATCCAATTTTTGATGCTTTACTTTTTTCAAATTCTTTAATTGATTCAACAAAATCATATTCAAACATTTCTTTTATTAAATTTCTTTTATCCTTTCTAGAAGTGAAATGTTTGCTGCCACCACCAACAAATAAATCAATATTTTGAATACTTAACTGAAAGGCTATATTTTCATAATTATATCTAGATACTTCATTTGCATAAAAAGAGGCGGGTGTTGCATGAACTATACTTGAAGTTGCGATTAAACCTGTTTTATACCCTTTTTCTTGACAAATTTCTAAAATAGATTTTTGAAAAATATTTTCAGAGTCTATTCCAAGAACTTTATTTAGAGTTTTAACTCCAGATGCCATTGCTGTTCCACTTGCCGCTGAATCTGTAACTAATCCACTAGATGAAGAAGTTTTTGATAACCCTATGTATTCAAAATCTTCTAAAGCAGTAGAGTTGTCATTAGCATACATTCCAGCACTAATTTGAGAAAGTCCCATCCCATCTCCAATCATAAGTATTATGTTGGGTAATTTTTTTTGAGACCAAGAGAAGGTAAAGTTTAAAAAAAAGAATAATACAAATAATAATTCTTTAAAATATTTGTTAATTTCCATTAATCTAAAATTTAAAAATTAAAGAAGATAAATAAGTCATTTACTTTATTTAATAAGTTAATATAAATGTATAAATAATTATTTTCATAAAATGAATTATGGCATAATTATTGATTTAAAATTAGAAATGAAAAAAATACTTATTTTTTTAACACTTGTTTTGTTTATGAGTTGTTCTGACAAATCTGATTCCGATGAAAGTCAGTCTTTGTTGAATGGATTATCTGAGAGATCAATAATTCACGATGGTTTGGATAGACAATACTTAATTTATATTCCTAATTCATTTGCTGGTCAATCAAAATTTCCAATGATGATTAATTTTCATGGATATGGAGGTAATGCAAGTGAACATATGGCTTATGCAGACATGAGGAGTTTAGCTGATTCAGAAAATTTTATATTAATTTACCCACAAGGAAGTGAATTAGATGGGTTTCCTCATTGGAATGCTTCTTTAAATGGAGGAGATAATAAAAGTTCTGTTGATGATTTAGGTTTTATTGAAGCCTTAATCAATTCTCATTCCGACATAATTGATTTGAAAAGGGTGTATGCTTTTGGTTATTCAAATGGTGGGATGATGAGTTATGCTTTAGCTTGCTATAAAAGTAATTTAATCGCTGCTATTGGTTCTGTTTCAGGATGTATGCTACAATCAAATTGCACCCCTTCTCACTCCATACCATTAATCAAATTACACGGAACATCAGACTCCACTCTTCCCTATAATGGATCTAATGAAGTTAATTCTGTAGATTCTACTTTAGATTTTTGGATAAATTTTAATAACGTTAATTCAAACCCTACAGTTAAAACAGTGAATGATAATGGAAAAAAAATTGAAAAATTTCAATACGATCAAGGAACTAACGACGTTTCAATAGAACATTATAAAATCACAAATGGCGGTCATGTTTGGTTTGATATCAATTTTGAGGGAAATAACACAAATGAATTAATTTGGAACTTCGTTTCACAATACGATATAAATGGAATAATAAATTAATTTATTATATTTAATAGTAATTTAAAAAATAAAAAATGAAAAAAATATTTCCAATTGCTTTTGCATTCCTTTTCATAAGTTGTGCTCAAAACTCTGATGAACTAAATCAATTAAAAGCTAATAAAGAATATGTCGAGAATAATGTGGAAATGTATGTTTCTGTATGGGAAAGTACCTTTTCAGAGAAAAACATTGAACTTATAACAAGTGAAAATTTTCATGATGATGTTACAGTGGTTACAGCTTCTGGAGATATAACTGGACTGGAGGATTTAAAAGCATATTATGCTAATTATATAAATGGGTTTTCTGATGCGGAATTCTCTGTAGTCAATGCTTTTGGCCAGGGTGATAAATTAGTCAAACAATGGAACTTTAAAGGAACTCATGATGGAGAGTTTTTTGGAATTCCTGCTACTAACAAATCATTAGATCTTTCAGGTACAACTATTGTGAAAATGAAGGACGGTAAAGTATTGCAAGAAGAAGACTTTTTTGACAATTATTCCTTTATGAAACAACTTGGATTAATTGAATAATCTAATAAGTAAAATTCAAATAACATTATAGTGATTAAAAAAAGGGAATCAAATTTGTTTCCCTTTTTTTGTGACCTCGGAGAGATTCAAACTCCCAACCTTCTGAGCCGTAATCAGATGCACTATTCAGTTATGCTACGAGGCCTTATATCTGTTATAATACTTTTATAAAATGACTAAACTAAAATGATGTTCCCACTATAGTACCCATTTAACCTTTTTTTAAACTATTTGAATGCGAATTTAACACTTTATTCATAATGTACTTGAAGATTGTAGCTTTTTGTTATTACAGTTCTTTGTTTAAACTATAAGTTCCCCTCTGTTAGGCTTAAGTTTTGTTTTTATTTCTTCCAAATCTTTTTTGTCTATTATAGCATATGCAATAAAATGCATTTCGTTTAAGCTTTCAGTTCCAGAATCAATTAATTTTTTCTTTTCTATTTTAAAAAATTCTTTTAAGTGTAGCTCGTGATGTATAGCTGTATTATTTCCATTAGGTCCTCTAAAATCCCATAAGAGCTTAATCTTTTCCATATTATAAGACACTGATTATTTAAGAGCTATTTCTATACTCTCTTTGAGTCCAAATTTTGGTTTCCATCCCCATTCATTTCTGGAGACAGAATCATCAATTTTCTTAGGCCATGAATCTGCAATTTGTTGTCTAAAATCAGGTTTAAAATTCACTGATGTTTTAAAACCATTTGATTGAATTTCACTTATCAACTGATTTGGAGTTATGCTAAATCCAGTTACATTATAAGACCCCGAAATTGATAAATCAGCCCTGTTAACTGACATTAGTTTTATAGCAGATTCTATTGCGTCATCAATAAACATCATTGGAAGCTCTGTATTTTCGCTTAAAAAACAACAGTAATCATTTTCTTTCTTTGCAGCATTTAGCATTTCAATAATATAATCAGTAGTTCCCCCACCAGGTTGTGTTTCTGTAGATATGATTCCAGGAAACCTTAGAGATCTTATGTCTAATCCAAATCTTTTAAAGTAATAATCAATTAGTTTTTCTCCAGCTAACTTAGTAATGCCGTAAATAGTTGAAGGATTCATTAACGGATTCTGAGTTACAAATTCAAGTTTAGATTCAGTTCCGAATACTGCTATAGAACTTGGCCAGAAAACTTTTTTTATTTTATTTTCAACTGCTATTTCAGCTATATTTTGAAAGCTATCCATATTTAATTTCCACGAATTAAATGGATTTTTTTCTCCATTAGCAGAAAGTATTGCAACAAGGTGGTAAATAATATTTATATCATATTTTTTTACTAGTGAATCAATCCTATTTTTATCCAATACATCTGCATTTTCAAAAGTACAATTTAATTTTTTTTTAGGGTTTCTCACATCTGTTGCAAGAACAAATAAATTATATTTTTTAAAATATTTTATAAATTCAACACCTAGTTGTCCTAAAGCACCAGTAATTAAAATTCTATCCATTTATTTATTTAAAATAATAGCTTAATTTTATTCAAATTAATTTCTTCAAATGTACGAATCTATAAAGAAAAGACTAAAAGAAGAGTTGGAAGATATTCAAAAATCTGGTCGTTATAAAACTGAAAGAATTATTTCATCAAAACAGGACTCAAGTATAAAGGTTAATAACAAGGATATTGTATTAAATTTTTGTGCTAATAACTATTTGGGACTCGCTTCAAATCCAATAGTCATTAAGAAAGCTAAAGAAACTTTAGAATCTCGTGGTTTTGGAATGGCCTCCGTTAGATTTATTTGTGGAACTCAAGATATTCATAAAACTCTTGAAAAAAGGATTTCTAAATTCTTAGGTACTGAAGACACCATACTTTATGCTGCAGCATTTGATGCTAATGGAGGTTTGTTTGAACCACTTTTTAGTAAAGAAGATGCTATTATTAGTGACGCATTAAATCATGCTTCAATTATAGATGGAATTAGATTATGCAAAGCACAAAGATTCAGATACAAACACAACGACATGATTGACTTAGAAGTTCAATTAAAAAAATCAAGTGAATCTAGAAATAGAATTATTGTTACTGATGGGGTTTTTTCTATGGACGGTACTCTTGCACAACTTGATAAGATTTGTGATTTAGCCATTAAGTATGATGCAATTGTTATGTCAGATGAATGCCATTCTACTGGTTTTATTGGAAAAAACGGTAGAGGAGTGCATGAAGAATTAAATGTAATGGGAAAAGTTGACATTATTACTGGAACTTTAGGAAAAGCTCTTGGAGGTGCATCAGGAGGTTTCACTAGTGGACCAAAAGAAATTATAGAAATACTTAGACAAAAGTCTCGCCCTTATTTATTTTCTAATACTTTGGCTCCAACTATTGTTGGTGCTTCTTTAGCTGTTTTAGATATTTTAGAATCTGACAATTCTTTTTTAAAGCAATTAAAAACTAATACAAAAACTTTTAGAGAAGGGATGCTAAGTCTAGGTTTTGATATTAAACCTGGAAATCATCCAATTGTTCCGGTAATGTTATACGATGACCACTTGGCTCAAAAAATGTCCGCTGACCTTTTGGAAATGGGAATTTATGTTATTGGGTTTTTTTTCCCTGTAGTTCCCAAAGGGGAGGCACGTATTAGAGTACAACTATCAGCTTCTCATTCAAATAAAGAAGTTGAATTTGCATTAAATGCTTTTGAAAAAGTTGGAAAAAAATTAGGAGTTATTAGCTAAGTTTAGAAAAATGAAGTGGTAATACCAAAACTAAGGCCTGTACTTTCTGGAACATATCTACAAATTCCTCCAGTGCAAACTAATCCTCCTCTTTGTCTTCCGTAATTAACAGTATATCTGTTTATTCCTTTACTATAACTTCCTCCAGCATTGTAATAGTGAATTTTTTTATCCTTTTCCGGATTCTGATAGTTATATAAATCAGAAAAATATATTGAAAAAGCGGAGCTTAAATTAAATTCTAGGGCTATAGCAGACCAGTTTTTTGAATCATCTTTAGTTGAAAGGTGCTGAAGCTCTAATCTTAAGGATTTATTACTGTTCAACTTATAGGTGTTTTCAAGTACTATAATATTTGATTTCACTTCGTCAGTTGTCTCTTCAACTAACCTTTTGTTATAGTATTGATTTACAAATAAAAATATATTATCAAATTTTTCAGACCATTTTTTTCTAATTTCAAAACTTATCTCTGAAAAATATTTTTCCCCAAAGCTTAATAATTCAGTTTCATACTTTTGATTGTTAAAATCAAAATTTCCATCCAAATTGTTCCAAACAGAAGCATTGATAGATAAGTTAGTTCCGTATTTACCACCAAAAAATGTCTCATTTTCAATAAAATAATATAAATCTGTTTGTATTCCTATTTCTCCAGCCTTAGTTAGGATAGGGCTTTGAAACGACACATTAGGCTGAGCTGCATAAACATATAGATTTGTTAATGAATAATCATGTTGCTTAGTCAGTGCTGGAAGATAATTTACAATACTTTCATTATAAACGTTACCAAAAGCTTCTCTTTCGGAAAATAGGGACATATTTTCTAGTCTTCTGAATGTAAAATCAAGACCCAAGCCATTTTTAAAATAACCAGAATTTAATAATATGGCAGAACCTTTTTTAATAAAACTGTCCGAAAGGGATCCGAAAATAACTACAGGGTTTTCTGATTTGTTAACTATTTCAAAATTTGAATAGAAAGAAGAGGAAGAATAATCAATTCTAGCAGAAAATAAATTTGTCATTTCAGGATAGAAATCACTTTTAGTTTTTTGATCATTTCTTCCAACATAACTCAATCCAAGTAAAAATGTTGAATTATTTTTAATAGCTTTTGAAAAGTCAAATTCGGAATTAAAACCAACAATGAACCCTTTAGAGTATTTAAATCCTTTTTTTTGATTTCCTATTAATGTTGAAATATTAATTTCATCATTTAATCTGTATTTTGCATTTAATCCTCTTATGGAATTATTAATTCCTAAGTCTTTGTCTTCCCAAGACCTCAAGATCATTCCACTTCCAAATTGTTCGTAGAAATTCCCTAGTGAAACACTTAAATTATTTTTATTGTAATCTATTTTAAAAGTAGAAATATTAGTTTTTTCAAAGTTTTCTGAATAATTTAAAAGAGATTTTGGAGCATAAGATTCAATTTGTAATTCAAAATTCCAGTTATTACCAATATTAGATTTTAGATTAAAATAGTTGTTGGATCTAAATCTTTTATCATAACTAAAATCTCCAGTCTTAGAGTCATCTAGGTAGTAAGCCGAGAAGGACTCATATGAGGATGTTAGGTTTTTTAATATCTGAGAATTTAAAATAAAATTATTAAAAAGGCACAGTAGTAATATATAAATAGTTTTCTTGTTATTCATGAATTAAATTAATTTTTAGCAATAGAATTTTTTAATATAAATTCATATAAATCATTTTCTTCCCCTGGCTTGTAACCCATTTTTCTATATATGATTCTATTTCCTTTTGTTACAATTGTATGAGGAATCCCACTTATATTAAGTGCTCTTTTCAAGGCCTGATTTTCATCTAATAAAATTTCAAAACCCCATTTTTTCCCATTTACAAGTGGCCTTATCCTTCTTTTAGTTCTAGAATCATCAGTAGATATTGCTATTATTTTGACATTCGCTTCGTTCCATTTTTCTATTTCTTTATGAATATTATCTAGTTCATTAATACATGGCACACACCAAGTCGCCCAGAAACTATAAACTGTTAATCCTTTTTTATTGTAAGTAGTTTTAGAATTTATAGATTTTCCATTTATATTTTTTATGTAAACACTAGGCATAATATCTTGAGAATAAATCCCTTGTGTTATTGTGAATATTAATGATATAATTGATAATAGGATCTTATTCTTCATGTTTTGATTGTATATATTTAGACAAAAATAATGTATTTAATTATAAATTTAATCTATCTTAGATTCATATTTAATAAATTGATTTAGCTCATGAGATTATCTTATAAAACATTTTTATCTTTCATTATAACTCTTTTTATAGTTTCGTGTACTTATGAAGGTGTTGGTAATGATTCATCTTCACCTGGTGGTGGCGGTGATGGTGAGATTGATGATGTTAAAAGTATAAATTTATCCATATCCTCTGAAAATATTGAAGTTAATTCAGAAATCACCTTTACCATTCTTAGTGATAAAAATGACCTTTTGACATCAAGTTGTAAGTTTTTTGTCAATGGAACTGAAATTTCTGGAAATAAATTTAAGCCAGGTGAGGCTGGAGATTATACTGTCTATGCCACTTATAAAGCATTGACAAGTTCTACAAAAACATTTGCTGCATCAGCACAGCCTATTAAAAATTTCAAGACTAATGTTTTGATTGAAGATTTTACTGGAGCATGGTGTGGGTACTGTACTAGAGTAGCCTACAAACTAGGTGAACTCAAAAAATTAACTTCTCAAGTAGTTGTTGTAGCTGCACATTACGGGGATGCTTTACAATACACTAAAATAACTGAAATGACCAATGCTTTCGGTGTTTCATCTTATCCTCACGCAAGAATTAATAGGACTGCTAAATGGAATGAAAGTCAAAGTGCTGTAACTTCATTATATGCCAATAGTTCTAAAGTAGGAGTATTGATTGAGTCATCTTTAAGTGGAAGTACATTGTCGATAAAAATTAAGGCTAAATTTGCTGAAACTTTTACAGATTTAAAGTTTGGTGTGTTTCTTTTAGAAAATGATTTGTTACTTGACCAAAGAAATTATGGTGATTTTGGTTATGGATCAGACGATCCAATTGTTAATTTTGAACATGATGATGTTTTAAGAGTTTCTTTGACTAGTCCTCTTGGTGATAACATACCTTCTACATCGACAAAAGCAGGTGCTATATTTGAAAAATCTTTTACATTTGAAATTCCTGAAACTTACAAAAAAGACAAAATGGATATTGTAGCTTTTGTCACTGATAAAGATAAAAAATCTTTAAATGCAAGACATTCTGAAATTGGAAAAACTCAAACGTTTGAAGAGCTTTAAATTCAATTAATCTAGACTATTTTTTGTTATATAGTATCTCCATCCTATAATTGCTAATTGAATTTTACTAGCATTAATAGGGTTTAATTTTCTTTTAGTCATACTTGGTAAAATCAGTTTATTGATTTTAGCAATGATTTTAAATAAAACTTTCATACTCTCACAATATACAATTCATGTGTTATCTTTACAACTTTTAAAAATCATGGACTTAAGTACATTTGTTTTATTATTTTCAGGCTTGATAGTTTTAATCGTTGGAGGAAATTTACTTTTAAAGGCGGCAGTTTCTATTTCTTTAAAATTTAATATTCCTAAAGTTTTAATTGGCATGACAGTGGTTTCTTTAGCAACTTCTGCTCCAGAGTTAATTATAAGTTTAAAATCTGCTTTGAAAGGTTCACCTGATTTGGCAATTTCAAATGTAGTGGGTTCTAATATCGCAAATATTGGTTTAGTATTAGGTTTAACTATTCTTTTATCACCTATCAAAATTTCTAAAAATATTTATAAAATTGATTGGCCAATAATGATGTTTTCTGCTGTGTATTTTTTAATTATTATTTCTGATGGAGTAATTAAAACATATGAGGGTCTTGTTTTGGTTTGTTTTTTAGTAATTTCTATTATTTATTTAATTAAACATCAAGAGAAATCTGAAGAGGATAATGATTTGGAGGGTGATTCTATAGATTCTTTACCAAAGTCTATTGTAATTCTATTTTTTGGAGGTGTTTTTCTTTATTTAGGTTCCGAATGGTTTATTTCTGGAGCAATCGATTTAGCTAGCTCATTTGGCATAAGTGAAAGGATAATTGGGATTACTTTGGTTTCTATAGGAACTAGTATTCCCGAGTTAGTAACGTCCGTAGTAGCAGTTTTAAAAAAGGAAAAAGGTATTTCGTTAGGAAATTTATTAGGATCTAATATTTTTAATGTTTTTGCCGTTTTGGGTATAACTTCAATTGTTACCCCACTGCTAGTAGGTGATTTAAATATTATAAATTATGATATTTATGTAATGTTATTTTTTGCATTTATTATTTTCCCCCTTATATTTTTTCCTAAAAAATACATTCTTGGAAGAGTAGAGGGTGTAATTATTTTATCCTTTTATTCATACTATATTTTTAATATTTTTTCGTAAAAAAAAGCATCTAAATTTTAGATGCTTTTTTTAAATAAAATTATTTTATTATTAAACTTTGGCAGATTTTACTGTTTTAATAATTCTTCCTGCAATTTTGTAAGGATCTCCATTTGAAGCAGGTCTTCTGTCTTCTAACCATCCTTTCCAACCTTTTTCTACAGTTATAATTGGAATTCTAATAGATGCTCCTCTATCTGATACTCCATAGCTAAAGTCTGTAATCGATGCAGTTTCATGAAGTCCAGTTAGCCTTTGTTCGTTAAACTGTCCGTATACTTCTATGTGTTCTTTTACTACAGATCTAAATGATTCACAAACGGCTTCGTAAGTTTCTTTTGAACCGCATGTTCTTAATAAGGTGTTAGAGAAATTTGCATGCATTCCACTACCATTCCAGTCTCCTTTAATAGGTTTTGGATGATACTCTATATAATAATCATATTTTTCTGTTAAACGATCTAAAAGATATCTAGCAACCCACATTTCGTCACCTGCTTTTTTAGCACCTTTAGAAAATAATTGAAACTCCCATTGACCACTAGCAACTTCTTGATTTATTCCCTCAAAATTAAGTCCAGCTTGAATACATAGATCGGCGTGTTCTTCAACAAAATCACGGCCATGAGTGTTTTTACCTCCAACAGAGCAGTAATACATTCCTTGTGGACCTGGATATCCACCAATAGGAAAACCTAATGGTAATTGAGTGTCACAATCCATTATGAAATATTCTTGCTCAAATCCAAACCAAAAGTCATTATCATCATCATCGATTGTGGCTCTAGCATTTGAAATATGGGGAGAACCATCAGCATTTAAAACTTCGGTCATAACCAGGAAGCCGTTAATTCTATCAGGATCAGAGTAAATTGCAACAGGTTTTAGTAAACAATCTGAAGATCCTCCTTCAGCTTGTCTAGTCGAAGACCCGTCAAATGACCATATAGGACAGTCCTCTAATTTTCCACTAAAATTTTCTTCAACTTTCGTTTTACTTCTCATGTTAGATGTTGGTGTATAACCATCTAACCAAATATATTCAAGTTTAGATTTACTCATAATTTAATGTTTTTTGTTTTAATTATTTAAAATAAAATTATAATATAATATTGATTAATAGAGAGTTAACTACAAAAAACAACTAAAATTTGTTAACATTTATTAATTATATATTTTTTGATATAAAAAATTTATTTATTGATAATTTAATATTAATAAAAATGAATTATTTGTAATTTCAATGTCTTTATCAAATAAATTTTTAATGCTAACCAATACTATTATATTTGTTTTATTATTATGAGTTTCAATTCTTCTAATCGTTACTTACAAAGAGGTGTTTCATCTGATAAAACCGATGTGCACAATGCTATAAAAAACATAGACAAAGGAATTTTTCCAAAAGCTTTTTGTAAGGTAGTTCCTGATACTCTAACTAACGACCCTGATTATTGTTTGGTTATGCATGCTGATGGGGCTGGAACGAAATCATCATTAGCTTATGTTTATTGGAAAGAAACAGGAGATATTTCAGTTTGGAAAGGAGTTGCTCAAGATGCTTTGGTAATGAATTTAGATGATCTTTTGTGTGTAGGAGTAACTAACAATATTTTATTATCCTCTACAATTGGAAGAAATAAGAAACTTATTAGTGGTGAAGTAATTAAAACTATAATTGAAGGAACAGAAGAATTAATCGAGGAAATGTCTAGTTATGGTGTAAATATAAAATCAACTGGTGGAGAAACTGCTGATGTTGGGGATTTAGTTAGAACTATTATCGTTGATTCAACAGTGTTGGCTAGAATTAAAAAATCTGATATTATTGATAATTCGAACATTAAACCAGGAGATGTTATAGTGGGTTTATCATCCTCTGGAAAATCTAATTATGAATCTTCATATAATGGTGGAATGGGAAGTAACGGATTAACGTCTGCTAGACATGATATTTTTGATAAATATTTGATGGCTAAGTATCCTGAAAGTTTCGATCCAAATGTACCTGAAGAATTAATTTATTCAGGTTCAATGAAAATAACTCAACCCTTAGAAGATTTAAATATTGATGTTGGTAAACTTGTTCTTTCTCCAACTAGAACATATGCTCCTATTATTAAGAAAGTTTTAGAAAAATATAATTCCAAACATATTCATGGAATTGTACACTGTAGCGGAGGGGCTCAAACCAAAATTTTGCATTTCATTGATAAATATCATATTATAAAAGATAATCTTTTTCCTGTTCCTCCTTTATTTAATTTGATAAAAAAAGAATCAGGAACATCTTGGGAAGAAATGTATAAAGTATTTAATATGGGACATAGGATGGAGTTGTATGTTTCTTCTGATTGCTCAAAGGATATTATTAAAATATCTAAGTCTTTTGGTGTGGATGCTAAAATTATTGGAAGAGTTGAGCAGGGAGATAAAAAGAAACTTTCTATAATTTCTGAAAATGGAACTTATATCTACTGATATATTCTTGATAAAAAATATCGTAATTTTACAATACATTTTTTTAAATAATGTTAGATAAATTAAACATAGTTCAGCAAAGATTTAATGAGATTTCTGATCTTATTATACAGCCTAATATTATTAGTGATCAAAAACGTTACATTAAATTAAATAAAGAATATAAAGATTTTAGTGTAATTATTGAAAAGAAAAAACTTTATGAAGAATTATTAGCTAATATTAAAGAAGCTGAAGAAATTTGTAAAAATGAAGATGATAAAGAAATGGTTGAAATGGCTTCAGACCAACTAACAGAATCAAAGCAACATATTCAAAAATTAGAAGAAGAAATAAAATTTTTGTTAATTCCAAAAGATCCTGATGACTCGAAAAATGTAGTTATTGAGTTAAGAGCGGGTACTGGAGGCGATGAAGCAAGTATTTTTGCTGGTGATTTGTTTAGAATGTATACAAAGTTTTGTGAAGGAAAAAAATGGAATGTAAGTTTAGTGGATTCAAACCCAGGAACTTCCGGAGGATTTAAGGAAATAATTTTTGAAGTTTCTGGAAATGATGATATTTACGGTCTATTAAAGTTTGAATCAGGCGTTCATAGAGTTCAAAGAGTTCCACAAACTGAAACTCAAGGCAGGGTTCATACTTCAGCAGCAACGGTGATGGTTCTGCCCGAAGCTGAGGAATTTGATGTTGAGGTAAACATGAATGATGTTAGGATAGATTATTTTTGCTCCTCTGGTCCAGGAGGTCAATCAGTAAACACTACTTATTCCGCTGTCAGATTAACTCATACACCAACCGGTATTGTAGCTCAATGTCAAGATCAGAAATCTCAGCACAAAAATAAAGATAAAGCCTTAAAAGTATTAAGATCTCGTTTATATGAATTGGAGTTAAATAAAAAATTAGAAGCAGATTCACTTAAAAGAAATTCTATGGTTTCCTCTGGAGACAGGTCTGCAAAAATAAGAACTTATAATTATCCACAAGGAAGAGTTACTGATCATAGAATAGGTTTAACTCTATATGATTTACAAAATATTGTAAATGGTGATATTCAAAAAATAATTGACGAATTGAAATTAGTTCAAAACACTGAAATGCTAAAGAATTCAGAAGAAGTTTTTTAATTTAATAATGGAAAAAAACAAGTTAGTAAAAGAGATTTACAGAAAGAAATCTTTCCTATGTTTAGGTTTGGATACGGATATTTCAAAGATACCTTCATTTTTACTTAGTGAGTCAGATCCTGTTTTTACTTTTAATAAGCAATTGATAGATTCTTTGAATGAAATTATTGTAGCTATTAAAATAAATACTGCTTTTTATGAAGAGCATGGTTCAAAAGGTTGGCTATCTTTAGAAAAAACAATTAAATATATTAACTCAAAATACCCAGAGTTATTTACTATTGCAGATGCAAAAAGAGGGGATATTGGAAATACGTCCGATAGATATGCTAAAGCTTTTTTTGAAACATTATCATTTGATTCCATTACAGTTTCACCTTATATGGGAAGTGATTCTGTTAAGCCTTTTTTAAAATATAAAAATAAATTCACTATACTTTTAGGTCTAACTTCAAACCTTGGAAGTAAAGATTTTCAGTTATATCCAAAACAAGAAAACCCTTTATTTAAAGAAGTTATTTTAAAATCGCTGAAATGGAATGAGTCAAACAATTTAATGTATGTTATTGGAGCGACTAAAGCAGATTATTTGAAAGAAATTAGATCTATAGTTCCAGACAGTTTTTTATTAATTCCAGGCATTGGTGCACAAGGTGGAAGCTTAAAGGATACTTTTGTTAATGGCGCATCAAACGAAGTGGGGCTTTTGGTGAATTCATCAAGAGCAATTATTTATGCAGGAGATAATAATGATTATCTTAAAAAATCTTTTAAAGTAGCTAAATCTTATCAATTTGAAATGGAAAACTTAATTAACTCATTGGATGATTAATTATAATGTATATAAAAATCCATTGTCTAATGAATGGGTAACTTTTGTTCATGGAGCAGGAGGTAGTTCTTCAATTTGGTTTAAACAGATTAGGGAATTTAAGAAACATTTTAATGTACTTCTTCTAGATTTAAGAGGTCACGGTAAATCAAACTTTAAGATTAAAAATGTTTTTGAAAAAAAATATACTTTTTCATCAATAACTAATGATATAGTTGAAATTTTAAAAAAAGAAAAAATTAAAAACTCTCATTTTGTCGGAATTTCTCTTGGAACAATTTTAATTAGACAGATTGCAGAATATTACCCTAAAATGGTCAATAGTATGATTATGGGGGGTGCTATTATGAAATTAAATTTACGATCTAGATTTTTAATTAAATTAAGTTCATTATTCAAATCAATCGTTCCATATATATGGATATATAAAATATTTGCTTTTATAATTATGCCATATAAAAACCATAAGGAATCACGAATACTTTTTATAAAAGAAGCGAAAAAACTTTATCAAAAAGAGTTTATTAGATGGTTTAAATTGACTTCTGAAATTAATCCATTGTTGAAACTTTTTAGACAAGTGGAATTGTCAATTCCAACTCTTTATGTGATGGGCTCTGAAGATTATATGTTTTTAGAGTCTATTAAAGTTTTAACTAAAGAACATAAAGAAGCTAAACTTCTTGTTGTCCCAGACTGCGGTCATGTTGTGAATGTTGAAAAGCCTAAGTTTTTTAATAATTCAGCTATTTCTTTTCTAAAATCACTAAAAAAATAGTTTAATATATTCCAGGCTGCTTTAATTTAAAATCTTCTTTTTCTTTAGCCTGTATTACCATTTCTTTTACTTGATTTAATAGCATTTTAGAATCGTATATTATACCATCTTTAATTGTGTATTTAACTCCTCCAACCCTAACAACTTCATTTTTATTATTTAATTTAATTGCTCCCGTTCCATAAAGTACTTTTAAGTTTTTTAGTGGGTTTTCTTCAATTATAACAAAGTCAGCAAGTTTTCCAACTTCAACAGATCCAATTAATTCTTCTGCTCCTAAAGCTTCTGCTCCGTTTAAAGTTGCTGACTTGATAATTTCTAACGGATAAAAGCCTGCTTCTCTTAAAAGTTCTAATTCTCTTATATAAGCAAATCCATACAATTGATAAATAAAACCAGAATCTGAACCGGTAGTTATCCTTCCGCCTCTATTTTTATATTCATTTATAAAAGTCATCCAAAGTTTATAGTTGTTTTTCCATTCAACTTCTTGCTCAGTACCCCAATAATGCCAGTAAGAACCATGAGAAATTTTACTAGGTTCATAAAACTTCCAAAGTGAAGGTAACGTGTAGTCTTCGTGCCATTCTGCTCTTCTGGCTCGGTGTAGGTCTCTACTTGCTTCATAAATATTGAAGGTTGGGTCTATGGTGAAATCTAAATCTATTAATTCATTCATTACCTTATTCCAATGATTAGAAAAAGGTTCTGCAGCTTGTTTCCATAATTTTCCAGCTTCTTCAAACCTATGCTGTTCGTTTTGATAATTATAATCTGCAGGATAATTTTGAATAGTTCTATCGTTAAATAGAGCCTCTGGTAAACCGTACCAGTGTTCCATTGAAGTTAATCCAGCTCTTGCCGAGTGTAAAACATTCCATCTTGCTACACTTAATTGCGCATGATGACATGCCGATTTTAAACCAAGCTTATTATTCTCATCTAATGCAGCTTTCATGATTTCAGGTGAAGATCCAAAAAACTTAATTCCATCTGCTCCTTTTTTAGCATTTTCTTTAACCCATTCTCTTGCTTCTAATGGTGTAGTTATATTGCCTCCAGATCCAAAACCAGTGTAGGAGAAAATTCTGGGTGCAATAATAGTATTTTTCGCACTTTTTCTTTTTAAATCTAAAGTAAAATCTACTCCTCTTCCACTAGGTTCTCTTACCGTTGTAATACCGTGAGCTAGCCATAGTTTAAAAACATAATCTGGATCAGCTCCTTGTGATTCCCCACCAATATGCCCATGCATATCGATAAAACCTGGAAGAAGATACATTCCACTGCAATCTATTTCTTTTCCATTATTTTCTAAAACTGGACCATTTCTTCTGGTTTCAATTCCTGGATATCCTACAGTTTGAATCTTAGTGATTTTATTTTTTCTAACTTCAATATCAATGGGTCCAATTGGGGGAGCTCCATTTCCATTAATCAGAGTAACTCCTCTAATAATTAATTGTTCATATGGACCTTGACTAATTTCTTGGGCATTTATATCAAAAGACAGAAGAATTAGAAAAAATAAATACTTAAGTTTTATAAAATTTAATTTTTTCATTATGAGTTATTTTAACATGAAAATAGTTATAATTATTTAGTTCATAAAAAAAGCTCGTTTCAAAATGAAACGAGCTTTCAAACAACTAACTATAACTAACTAAAAAATTTTAATTTATAGAAAAATCTCCATAAGCTTTGGTACCATGTTCAGCATTATCTAATCCTTGCTCTTCTTCTTTTTCATCTACCCTTAACCCCACAATAGACCTTACAAATAATGTAATAATAGTTCCAAAAACTATACAGAATAATCCGGTAATTCCAACACACGCTAATTGAACCATAAACTGATTAAATCCAGCCATATTGCCAAATATACCAACCGCTAAAGTTCCCCAAATTCCACAAAATAAATGAACTGGTACTGCTCCAACAGGGTCGTCTAGTTTACATTTATCTAATATTGCAACACCAGCTACAACTATTGGACCCGCAATAGCTCCTATTATAATAGCTGTCATTGGAAGCATTTGATCTGCACCTGCTGTTATTCCAACAAGTCCACCTAGAACTCCATTCATAAACATTGTTAAGTCTAGATTATTATATGCAATTTTTGATGTAAGTGCTGCAGTAATTCCACCAGCTGCTGCAGCTAAACATGTAGTAACAAGTGTTAAAGAAGTTAACGCAGGGTCTGCTGAAAGAACTGATCCCCCATTAAAACCAAACCAACCAAGCCATAAAATTAGAACTCCGGCTGCTGAAAGTGGTATATTTGATCCAGGAATTGCTAAAGGCTTGCCGTTAGAATCAAACTTACCAATTCTTGCCCCAAGAAAATATATAACAATTAAAGCACCCCATCCACCAACTGAATGAACAAGAGTAGATCCGGCAAAATCATAAAATCCTAAATCATCAGAAATGAAATCGCTAAAAAATCCACCTCCCCATTGCCATGATCCAACAATTGGGTATACAATTGATACATATAAAAAAGCAATAAGCATAAAAGCACTAATCTTAATTCTCTCAGCTACTGCCCCAGAAATTATTGTGGCTGCAGTTGCTGCAAACATTCCTTGAAAAAGAAAGTCAGTCCAATATGTATATCCTCCATCAGCATAACTTAATTGATCATAATCAACACCTGGATCTAAACCAGGTCCTGCAAATCCTAATATTCCGTCAATGATTCCAAATTCACCAGGGTACATAATATTAAACCCGAATCCACAATAGACAATTAGTCCCATTGTAATGACAAAGAAATTTTTAAATAATATGTTTATTGTATTTTTTTGCCTTGTAAGTCCGATTTCAAGAAATGAAAACCCTAAGTGCATAAAAAATACAAGTGCAGTACAGATCATCATCCATACATTATTTGTTGTTAATAGTTCCATAATAATTTTAGTTTAATGATTTTTTACCAGTTTCTTTAGTTCTAATTCGATACGCTTCTTCCGCAGGAAATACAAATATCTTTCCATCTCCAACTTCTCCTGAGTATGCAGACTCAAGAATTGCTTTAATTGTTCTTTCAACAAATTCGTCGGAAACTACAATAGATAAATATCTTCTTTGTATGTCACT
>Ga0115003_10001029_pt1 | contig 24836 bp, 21 predicted proteins | sample ArcticOcean_MG_C_7_FD_88736 | JGI IMG/M metagenome (GOLD analysis project Ga0115003, IMG submission 88736) | Marine microbial communities from western Arctic Ocean - ArcticOcean_MG_CB11_88 | ecosystem: Environmental > Aquatic > Marine > Oceanic | place: Arctic Ocean: Canada Basin | collected... | reverse complement strand
CCAGCTGCAGAGGCTGATCCAGAGCAAGAGCGGATCGAAATCCCTGCTTTCCTGCGTCGTCAGGCGAACTAAGCTAAGCCCAACACGCCGCAATAAGATCAAAGCCGCCCCATGCGGGCGGCTTTTTTCGTTTATGAACAATGGACTGCCGAAGTATTTTGCGGATGTTTCAGGCTGTTGCAAAGTGTGAGTTGAGCGTTGCGCGCGGCACACTTAGTTAAGGCCCAACAAAGATGAATCATCTGTTAAGGTTATCCGCTTGCAAACTACGCTGAAGTCAAATGTCACATTTTCAGGGGCCGGCCTTCACACCGGCGCCCCAGTGATGCTTGTGTTGCGGCCTGCGCCTGCGAATAATGGCATTGTTTTTCGCCGTGTGGACATTGCTGGAGACAACGCGCTTACAGCCGTTTGGGATAATGTCTCTGTTTCACCTTTGAATACGCGTCTGACTAATTCTGCTGGCGTGACTGTATCGACGATCGAACACTTGATGGCCGCTTTGGCTGGCACGGGTGTGCACAATGTGGTCGTTGATATTGATGGTCCCGAAGTCCCGATCATGGATGGCAGTGCAGCCGCGTTTGTGCGTGGTATCGTCGGCGCGGGCCTGACCCGTCTTACTGCTCCGCTGTATGCGATTGAAATTCTGTCTGACGTAATTGTTGAAGATGGGCCTGCGATGGCGATGCTGTCACCGGCCACAAGTCTACAGATAGATTTTGATATTGATTTCGCTGATGCTGCAATCGGGCGTCAGGCCAAGACATTGAATATGGCAAATGGTGTATTTGTGCGCGAATTGTGTGACAGCCGCACATTCTGCAGATCATCGGACGTTGATGCAATGCGGGCCAATGGTCTCGCCTTGGGCGGAACATTGGAAAACGCGGTCGTTGTTGATGGTGGTCAGGTACTAAGCCCGGGTGGTTTGCGCCACTCAGACGAGGCCGTGCGCCATAAGATGTTGGATGCATTGGGTGATTTGTATACGGCGGGCGCGCCGATCCTTGGCCGTTATACTGGTGTACGTGCTGGCCACGCGATGACAAACCGTTTGTTGCAGGCGCTTTTTGCGCAGCCAGATGCGTGGCGCATGACGCGATGTGACGCGAAAATCGCCGCCCGTTTGCCTGGTGTGGGCGTTAGTAAAGCCGATCTTTTCGCTGTTGCGTGATCGGAGTTTCGCGCAAGTGCGCAAAAGGCATTTTGCACCTGATTTTTCTATGCTAGACCAATGCGCAAGACGCCTGTGGGACAGACCCCAGAGCGACGTTTGAAGTGCAGGGGCGGTTGATGTCAAAAGCCAAGTTTCAGATCGGACGTGCTAGACGCACATTGGGTGGCGTGTCTGCCCTTGTTTTACTGATGTCATGTGGGGCGTTTGACCCTTCGCGCATAGGCGCGTTGGAAGAATACACTGCCGCCGAAATATTTGAGCGCGGCGAATACGAGCTTGAGCGCGGTCAACCTGATGACGCCGCAATCTATTTCGGCGAGATTGAGCGCCTGTATCCTTATTCAGATTTCGCCAAGCGTGCGCTAATTATGCAGGCCTTCGCCTTTCATAAGGACGGTGATTATCCAAATAGCCGAGCATCAGCCCAACGATATGTGGATTTTTATCCGGCGTCCGAGGACGCTGCTTATGCGCAGTATTTGTTGGCATTATCCTATTATGATCAAGTTGATGAAATTGGCCGCGATCAGGGGTTAACGTTCCAAGCGTTGCAGGCCTTGCGGACTGTGATCGAGGTCTATCCAGATACGGAATACGCGCGATCTTCAATCTTGAAATTTGATTTAGCCTTTGACCACCTTGCGGGCAAGGAAATGGAAATTGGGCGCTATTACCTAAAGCGCAAACATTATGCCGCTGCTGCGAACAGGTTCCGGATTGTGGTTGAGGACTTCCAGACGACATCACATACCGCAGAAGCGTTACACCGATTGGTCGAAAGCTATTTGTCGCTTGGGCTGACGGATGAAGCCCAGACGGCGGGCGCCATTTTGGGTCATAATTATCGATCGACTGAATGGTATCAAGATAGCTTTGCTTTGCTGACAGGGCAGGGGCTTATCATGTCGACTGCCGGTGATAGTTGGCTGTCGTCGGTATACCGCCAGGTTATTCGTGGCGAATGGCTTTGATAGGGGGATGGGTTAAAACCCATCCTACGCAGACATGCTCCGCCATATAGATATTCGCGATATGTTGATCATTGACCGGTTGGAACTGTCGTTCCAGCCCGGACTAAATGTGCTGACCGGTGAAACTGGTGCGGGTAAATCTATTTTGCTTGATAGTCTTGGCTTTGTCCTTGGCTGGCGGGGCCGTGCCGAACTGGTTCGTGCTGGCGCTGAACAGGGTGAAGTCACGGCTGCGTTTGATTTGCCAGCCAAACATGCGGGCCGGGCAGTGTTGGACGAGGCAGGCATCGAGATTGAGGACGGCGAGGTTATTCTGCGCCGCATCAACACCCGCGATGGTCGCAAAACCGCATGGATCAATGACCGCCGTGTGAGCGGTGATGTGCTGCGGAAATTGTCCGAGACGTTGGTCGAATTGCACGGTCAGCACGATGATCGCGGGTTACTGAACCCGCGCGGCCACCGTGATATGTTGGATGAATTCGCCACACTTGCCCCTGATATTGCTAAGTCCCGCGTGTCATGGCGTGCGTTGTCGGTTGCGTTCAAGGCGTTGATGGCTGCGGAGGCTCGTATCGCTGAGGCGCGCGCTGAAGAAGACTATCTGCGGCACGCTGTCGAAGAGCTCGACAAACTGATGCCAGAGCCGGGCGAAGAGGCCACTTTGGATACCCGCCGTCGCATGATGCAGGCTGCCGAGAAAATTCGCGCGGATATTATCAAAGCGTCTGAGGCAATTGGCCTGCACGGCGCTGATGGTATGGTGTCGGATGCAACCCGCTGGTTGGGTGGTGTGACGGACAAGGCTGACGGGGCTTTGGATGAACCGCTTGCGGCGCTTGAGCGTGCTGCATTGGCGCTCGATGAGGCCGGACAGGGCGTTGCCCGTTGCTTAGACCATTTGTCGTTTAATCCGTCCGAGTTAGAAGATGTCGAAGAGCGACTTTTTGCTATTCGCGGCTTGGCCCGCAAACACAGTGTCACCCCTGACGAGCTTGGAAATTTTGCCATTGACTTGCGTGGCCGCTTGGCAATTTTAGACGGAAGTGCCAATGATTTGATGTCCTTGGAGGGTGATCTTCAGACGGCCCAAGCTGCCTATGACGCTGGTGCTGACCGTTTGCGTGCTAAACGTGTGAAGGCTGCTAAAGCGTTGGACAAGGCGATGGCCGCCGAGCTTGCGCCATTGAAAATGGAGCGAGCGGTGTTTATCACCGAAGTCACAGATACGGATGCGGGGCCCGATGGTCGTGATGACGTATTATTCACTGTGGCCACCAATCCAGGCGCGCCTGCTGGACCGATCAATAAGATTGCATCTGGAGGAGAGCTGTCGCGGTTCTTACTTGCGCTTAAGGTCTGCCTGACGGCGACGGATGCTGGTTTGACGATGATCTTTGACGAGATTGACCGCGGTGTTGGTGGTGCGACTGCTGATGCGGTGGGTCGTCGTTTGGCGGAACTTGCGGCCCAAGGCCAGATTTTGGTTGTGACGCATTCGCCGCAGGTGGCCGCCCTTGGTGGTCATCACTGGCGCGTTGAAAAACACCAGACCAAGGATCGGACCATTTCAACGGTCGTGCCGTTGGATACTGATGCCCGCGTCGATGAAATTGCGCGCATGTTGTCCGGTGACACGATCACCGATGCCGCCCGCGAGGCTGCCCGCGCGCTAATGCTCTAGTTGGTCGGCGGTATTAGCTTGCCGGGGTTCATGAGTCCGTTTGGATCAAGCGCCGCCTTGATAGCGCCCATCACCGCCCAAGCCTCGCCGTGTTCGGCTTGCATATAGTTCAACTTCCCCATGCCAACCCCATGTTCACCAGTGATCGTACCACCCATCGCGAGCGCACGTTTGGACATACGCGCGGCGAGCGCTTTGGCGGTGACCATTTCAGACAGGCTTGTTGGATCGATCAATAGGATCGCATGAAAGTTTCCATCGCCGACGTGGCCCAGAATTGGTCCGGTTATACCGGATTGCGCGATATCGGTCTGGGTTTCCAATAATGCGTCCGCCAAGCGCGATATGGGGACGCAGACGTCGGTGACGATTGCTGTAGCCCCTTTGCGCGACGCAAGAATGGCATAATAGGCATCGTGCCGCATTTTCCATAGGCGGTTGCGGTCCTCGGTCTTGGATGACCACTCAAACCCATGACCACCGTGATCTACTGCGATTTCGCCAAAGGTTGCGGCGTCTTCGGTCACGGCTGTGTCTGATCCGTGGAATTCCACCAGTAAATGCGGACATGCAGGAAAATCAGCGCCTGAGTAGGCGTTGACCGCAAGCGCGCTGGCTGTGTCTACAAGTTCGACCCGCGCGACTTGGATGCCCATTTGAATGGCTGTAATCACGGCGTCAACTGCCCCTGCGACGGTATCAAATCCACAGATCGCGGATGATATCGCTTGCGGTTGGCCTTGCAGACGCAGGGTGATTTCCGTGATAATCCCTAGCGTTCCTTCTGATCCTACGAACAATCCGGTCAGGTCATACCCAGCGGATGACTTGCGTGCGCGGGTTCCTGTTTGGATCACCCGCCCATCAGCCAGCACAACTGTCAGCCCCATTACATTGTCGCGCATCGTGCCATAACGCACAGCGGTCGTGCCGGATGCACGGGTGGCTGTCATACCGCCAAGCGATGCATTTGCCCCTGGATCGACGGGAAAGAATAAGCCGGTATCGCGCAAATGCGTGTTGAGCGTCTCGCGCGTTACGCCCGGTTGTACGGTGGCGTCCATGTCTGCGGCGTTGATCGTTAAGACTGTTTCCATCCGGCTAAGATCGACCGTGACCCCGCCACGCGGGGCGAGGCTGTGCCCCTCAAGCGACGTGCCCGTGCCCCATGGGATTATAGGGCAATTATGGACTGCACAGGCTTTAACCACCTCTGCAACCTCGGCAGTCGACGTCGGATAGGCCACCGCATCGGGCGGCATATGGGCAAAGTGGGTTTCCGATTGCCCATGAATGTCCAAATCAGACTTGGACCGCGAGAGCCGATCCCCTAGAAGGGATGACAACGCATCTATTGCAGATGAAATACTCATGGCCGGAACCTTAGTGGACGCCGATTGCCAAGACCAGAGGTGGGGCAGCTATGTCAGGGCCGTTTTGGGCATTGATTGGACAAGGGGCGCATGATTTGCGTCGTGGTTGTACTGACGCATTTGCCATTATGAAATCACGCGGTCCATCCCAGTTGCAGTTCTGGTTCATTGCGCTGGCTATTGGGATCGCTGCGGGCTTTGCTGCATTGTTTTTTCGACTTGGGATCAATTGGTTACAAGGTGCGCTGTATGGCACAGATGATACTGCCAATTTGCATAGCTTCGTGGCCGACTTGGCATGGTATCAGATTTTGCTGTTACCGATTTGTGGCGGTTTGCTTGTTGGGCTGATCCTGCATTGGTTCACTGATGACGGGCGTGTCCGATCGGTCAGTGATGTGATCGAAGGGGCCGCGCTGAACGAAGGCTGCGTCACAGTGCGCCAAGGAATCGCCTCGGCTGTTGCCAGTCTGATTACTCTGTCCACCGGTGGGTCGTCTGGCCGAGAAGGTCCCGTCGTGCATTTGGCCGCTGTCTTGTCGACATTGGTGAACCGCTGGTTGGGCGCAAACGGCATTACAGGGCGTGACTTGCTGGGCTGCGCTGTTGCCGCGGGTGTTTCCGCCAGTTTTAACGCCCCATTGGCAGGCGCGTTGTTCGCGCTTGAGGTCGTGTTGCGCCATTTCGCAGTGCATGCATTCGCGCCAATCGTGATTGCATCCGTGGCAGGCACGGTGATCAACCGTTTGGCATTTGGGGACGTCACAGAGTTTGTCTTACCCGTTCAAAACGCCTTAGGGTTCTATGTCGAATTGCCCGCGTTCCTGATCCTTGGGCTGGTCTGTGGGTTGGTCGCCGTTGTCCTTATGCGCGCTATTTTCTGGGCTGAAGATATGGCGACAGGCCTGCAAGCTGCCATTGGACTGCCACGTTATCTGCGACCTATGGTTGCGGGTGCGATGTTGGGCGGGCTTGCTATCTTTTGGCCACATATCATCGGGGTCGGGTACGAGACCACCTCTGCAGCACTTACCGGGCAGTTGGTCCTGCACGAGGCGATTGTGTTTGCGATGCTCAAGGTGGTGGCGGTTGCGATCACCATCGGTGGGCGCATGGGCGGCGGTGTATTTTCTCCGTCTTTGATGGTGGGCGCGCTAACGGGGCTAGCGTTTGGCATGATTGCCACCAGAATCTTGCCAAACGTGTCGGGCGAAGGCACGATTTATGCGTTGGCAGGCATGGGAGCCGTTGCTGCAGCCGTTTTGGGCGCGCCGATTTCCACGACGCTGATCGTGTTTGAATTGACGGGTGACTGGCAGACCGCAATGGCCGTGATGGTGTCGGTGTCTTTGTCGACCGCACTGGCGTCATCATTGGTGGATCGGTCGTTTTTCTTAACCCAGTTGGAACGTCGCAATGTGCATTTGGCGGCTGGCCCGCAGGCATACTTGCTTGCCACATTCCGCGTCGCCACGATTATGCGTCCGATGGATGCCAAACGCGCAGCCCCCGAAGACGCCTGCTGGGAACTGATTGGCGAAGGGGTATATATCGACGGCAATGCCACGCTGGAACAAGCCATGCCCATGTTTGAGCAGGGCAATCACGGGTTTATTCCAGTGGTCAGCCTTGGCAGTGATGAAAGCCCGCCAGAGTTATGGGGCGCGCTTTTTCAGGTTGATGCGCTACGCAACATGAACACCGCACTGGCCGAAACCGCCCGCGAAGAACATTCTTAAAGCTGTTCGACCGCTGCCTTGCCTGGAAAGAACGCCAGATAATCTTTGATCTGTGCGACGGCATCATTTGGGCCTTCATAGGACCAAGCTGCGTCTTTCATTTCACCGCTTTTGGCGATGATCGAATAATAGCTGGCGGTGCCTTTTTGCGGGCATGATGATGTTGTCTCGGACGGGTCCAGGAATGCCATCGCGATGTCACCACGCGGGAAATAAACGACGGGCGGATAATTCCCTTCGATCAATTCCAGCGCATTGCGGCTTTCGCCCAACACTGCCCCAGCAGCCCGAACAACCCATGTCCCACCAGCGGGGCGAATTTTGATATCATCGGTCATGGTGTCATTCCTTTATGGGTCACAATGGGGCGCAGGCGGAAACAAGCCAATCGGCGGTAACCCCGTCGACATGCGACCCAAGAAGAGCGATTGTATCGCGATGATACTGATCAATCCAGTCCTGTTCGGTGCGGCAGATTGACGACAGGTCGATCAAGCGCCGATCAAGCGGCACAAGCGTCAAGGTCTCGAACGCCAGCATGTCGCGGTCGTCGATCCCTTTGGGGGCAGGGACCACAGTGATCAGGTTTTCAATACGGATCCCAAACGCCCCTTCGCGGTAATATCCGGGTTCATTGCTGACGATCATCCCAACCTCAAGCGGGACGGTGGAGCGGCGCGAAATCCCCTGCGGGCCTTCATGTACGCTGAGGTAACTACCGATCCCGTGGCCGGTACCATGATCATAATCCATGCCTGCCGACCAAAGTGGGAACCGTGCCAGCGCATCAAGATGTTGACCGCCGACCCCTTTGGGGAACTGCGCGCGTGACAATGCGATCATGCCTTGCAGAACACGGGTGTAACACATGCGATGTTCGTCGGTCGGTTCGCCCACAATGATCGTGCGGGTGATGTCGGTTGTGCCATCGACGTATTGACCACCGCTGTCGACCAACAACAGCTCGCCAGTTTTGACGGGCGCGTTTGTGTCTTCAGTCACGCGGTAATGCACGATTGCGCCGTGGGCACCCGCGCCACAAATCGTCTCGAAACTGATGTCACGCAGGGCATTGGTGTCGCGTCGGAACGTTTCCAGCTTCTTGACGACATCGATCTCGGTTAAGTGACCCTTAGGGGCCTGTGCATCAAGCCAAGCCAAAAACCGCACCATAGCCACACCGTCGCGACAGGCAGCGGCACGCGCGCCTGCGATTTCAACTTCGGTCTTGATTGCTTTTGGCAACAAACAAGGGTCGGGGGCGTGTTCAACAGTTGCGGTCAACGCACGGCGCACCGCATCAGGGGCCGATTTTGGATCAATCTGCACGGTGCCCGTCAATGCTGTGATCGCACGAGTGAACCCTGCGATATCATGAACTGTTATATCTGTGCCAAGGTGGCCCGCGATGGCATCCACCTTGTTCAGGCCAGCGAACAGATCAACCGCGCCGGATTTGTGCAAAACTGCAAAGGCCTGCGGAACGGGGTTTCGCTCAATATCCGCGCCACGGATGTTCAAAAGCCACGCGATGCTATCGGGCAGGGTAATCACAGCTGTATCTGCATTCAGCGCGCTGCCAAGTCGGGCGCGTTTGGATGCGCTGTCTTCACCTGTCAGGCTGACGTCCTGGGCGAAAAACGGGGCCATTGGTGCGCTTGGTTGATCGTTCCAGATTTCGTCGATTAGGTTTGTGGTTGGGCACATCTGCATACCATCTAACGCTGCGGTCAGGTCTTTGATACCCCGCACACTGTGCAACCAAGGATCAAAGCCGATTTTTGCGCCTGTTTGCAGATTGGCTGCGATCCACTGTGCGGCGGATGTTTCGGGCCAATGTACGGGCGTGAAATCCGCTGCAATCTGATCACGGACCTGAACGCGGTAGCGCCCATCAATGAACACGCCGGCATCATCAGCGGTCGTGATGCAAAAGCCGGCTGATCCGGTAAACCCAGTTAACCATGCCAAACGGGCATCGCGCGGGGCGACATATTCGCCTTGATGTGCATCCGCACGCGGCACGAAAAACGCATCCATACCATGTTTTGCCATTGCCGCCCGTAATGCTCTCAGCCGTGGTGGGCCCTGTTGCGGCGATGAGCTGCTTTCAAAAGTCTGAAACATTGCACACGGATCCCTTATTGTGTTGGCCAAAATCACGTTTGTCAGAGGCACTAGTTCCCCAACGGAATGGGCCGTTATCCGACGTTTTTCATGCCCAAAACGCGGGCGCGTTTGCGTGGATCGTCGTCGAACAAACTGGCAAGCTGTTCTGTCATTGCGCCGGCCAATTGTTCCACATCAGTGATAGTGACAGCGCGGTCGTAATACCGCGTCACGTCGTGGCCGATCCCGATTGCGACCAGTTCAACTGCTTTGCGTTTCTCGACCATGGCAATTACGTCGCGCAGATGTTTTTCCAAGTAGTTAGCGGGATTGACTGACAACGTACTGTCATCAACTGGCGCACCATCGGAAATAACCATCAGAACCTTGCGTTGCTCTTGACGGTTCACAACGCGGCGGTACGCCCATTCAAGCGCCTCTCCGTCGATGTTTTCCTTTAACAGACCTTCTTTCATCATCAAGCCAAGGTTATTGCGAGTCCGGCGCCAAGGGGCGTCAGCGGATTTATAGATGATGTGGCGCAGATCGTTTAGACGGCCGGGTGTAATCTCGCGCCCATCAGCCAGCCATTTTTCACGGCTTTGGCCGCCTTTCCACGCTTTGGTGGTAAAGCCCAAAATCTCGACTTTCACAGCGCAGCGTTCAAGCGTGCGGGCCATGACATCCGCGCAGATTGCAGCGATAGAAATCGGGCGGCCACGCATGGATCCCGAATTATCAAGCAGCAACGTCACAATCGTATCGCGAAAGTCAGTGTCTTTCTCGCGCTTAAAAGACAGCGGCGTTGTCGGTGATGCAACAACACGGGCCAAACGGCCAGCATCAAGAATGCCTTCTTCAAGGTCGAATTCCCAGGACCGGTTTTGTTGGGCTTGAAGGCGGCGTTGCAGCTTGTTGGCCAAACGGGACACGGCGCCTTTAAGCGGTTCCAACTGCTGATCGAGATAGGCGCGTAGGCGCTCAAGTTCCACTGCTTCAGCCAAATCTTCGGCGCGGATTTCTTCGTCAAAGTCTGTCGAAAACACACGGTAATTTGGGTCAGCATCCGACACAGGCATTGGCGCAGGTGGCTCAATCGGTGCCTCGCCATCTGGCATTTCGGTTTCTTCGCCCATCTCGGTGTCAGCTTGGTCGTCCATGCTGACTTCGGCTTGGGACGCGTCTTGCTGGTCTTCTTGGGTCTGCTCTGGTGAGGCATCAGCCTCTTCGCCGTCACTGTCGTCGTCGCTGGTGCTATCTGGCTGTTCATCTTCGTCTTCGCCGGTTTCGGCCTCGGTGTCTTCGTCGTCATCAAGTCCGTCAGGATCGTCTCCCAACTGGTCGCCGTAGCCAAGATCAGAGATCATCTGGCGGGCAAATTTTGCAAATGCCTGTTGGTCGCCAAGCAAGTCCCCAACGTTATCAAGCGTGTCGCCAGCATGATCCTCGATAAATCCGCGCCACAAGTTCATGACGTTTTCGGCGCCTTTAGGCAGATCGCGGCCCGTGGCCAAGTGGCGGATCAGATATCCAGCGGCAGTGGCCAGCGGCGCGTCAGCTGCTTGGGTGATCCCGTCATAGCCCTTGCGAAGGGCATCATTGCCGATCTTCGCGTCGATGTTACCTGCGGTGCCCGGCATATGCTGCGCGCCGACGGCTTCGATCCGCGCGGTTTCCATCGCGTCATACAGATCCTTGGCCATCTGGCCTTGGGGCATGTATTTTGCCGCCGTTTTAGCATTATGGAACTTGTGGCGTAACGCAAATGCGTCGGCGGTGCCGCGCGCAAGCAGCACCTCTTCACGGGTCATGCGGCGGCTGACTTGGGGCAGTCGGATGCTTTCGGCGGTCTGACCTGCCGGATCAACCGAAAAGCTAACGGCCAATTCAGGATCGTTGGCCATAACTTTTGTGGCCTCAGCAAGGGCCTTTTTGAACGGATCGGCAGGGTTGTCCGAGGATGCGCTCATGGTGTTACCCCAAGCTCATGCTTGCGGCACTTTCAGGGAGTTCCATGTCAAAACAACGCTGGAAGAACTCGGCGACTGTTTGGCGCTCTAGCTCGTCGCATTTGTTCAGGAATGACAGGCGGAACGCGTAGCCGACATCGTTGAAGATGCGTGCGTTTTCGGCCCATGCCAGCACGGTGCGCGGGGACATGACGGTGGATAGATCACCGTTCATGAATGCGGTGCGGGTCAGATCGGCGACGGTGACCATCTGGCTAATCACCTTGCGGCCGAGCTCGGTGTTGAAATGCGGTGATTTGGACAGAACAATCGCAGCTTCGGCGTCATGTGACAAATAGTTCAGCGTGGCGACCAGCGACCAACGGTCCATCTGGGCTTGGTTGATTTGCTGTGTGCCGTGGTAAAGACCCGTTGTATCGCCAAGGCCAACCGTGTTGGCAGTCGCAAACAGGCGGAAGTATTTGTTTGGCGTGATGATCTCGTTTTGGTCCAACAAGGTCAGTTTACCGTCGGCCTCTAAAACGCGCTGAATTACAAACATTACGTCCGCACGGCCTGCATCATATTCGTCGAATACGATCGCAACCGGATTGCGCAGCGCCCATGGCAAAATGCCTTCGTGGAATTCAGTAACCTGCACGCCGTCGCGCAGTTTGATCGCGTCTTTACCAATCAGGTCGATCCGGCTGATGTGTGAGTCCAGATTGACGCGAACGGCAGGCCAGTTAAGACGGGCTGCAACTTGTTCGATGTGTGTAGACTTACCAGTGCCGTGATAGCCTTGAATCATGACACGGCGATTGTACCCAAAACCAGCCAGAATCGCGAGAGTCGTATCAGGATCGAATTTATAGGTGCTATCAATCTCGGGGACGCGGTTCGTGCGATCCGCGAAGCCTTTGATTTTCATATCACTATTAATACCGAACACCTCGCGAACAGAGATATCTTCAGTTGGTTTCGCGTCTATTTGAGTCGTCCCGTTGGCCATGATATGTCGTTTCCCTTGTCGCGTCTTTTGTCGGTAAATTGTTGCTGATTTGATGCAACATAACGCGCCATACCGCAAGGGGAAGGGTGCGCAAATCAGCCATGTTGCGCTTAACTGTGATCATGTCAAAATAACCCAAACTAGTTGGATGAGCAAACGAATGGCCGAGATTGCTGATATTGAGAATTACATCTCGAAATGCGCGTTGGGCGACCGCGACGCGTTTTCATCGCTTTATGCGGCGACGTCAGCGAAACTTTTCGGTGTTTGCCAGCGTGTCTTAGGTGATCGACACCAGGCCGAAGATGCTTTGCAGGATGTTTTTGTCAAAATCTGGCACAATGCAGGTCGCTATCAAGTAAATGGCCTAAGCCTGATGACATGGTTGATTACGATTGCGCGGAACCTGTCGATCGACCGTTTGCGGGTGCGGAAAAGAATAAAGGGCGCTGGGTTAGAGGCGGCAGAAGATTTAGCCAGTGCAGACCCAAGCCCGGAGGCAATGGCGATTGCGGCTTCAGATCGGGTGCAAATCGCGGCCTGTTTGACCGAACTTGATGCAGACCAGTCGGACGCTGTGCGTCGCGCCTATCTGGAAGGCGAAACATATCAAGAGCAGTCAACGCGGTATGATGTACCGCTTAATACAATTTGGACGTGGTTGCCCCGCAGTCTGATCAAGTTGAAAGAGTGTTTGTCACGATGACCGATGACATCAACACCGAAGACGAGATGCTTCTTGCTGCCGAATATGCCCTTGGGCTGTCGTCTCCTGCCGAGGAAAGCGCGATTGAAGACTTGCTGGCGGTGGACCCAGAACTGTGGGATCACCACGCCGAGTGGATTAAAAGTTTTGCAAACCTAACGGACGACGTGGCCCCTGTGGCTCCGCCTGCCGGATTGAAAGAGCGGGTAAACGAAGCGTTGTTTGGCCCCCCTGAAACCAAACAATCCTTATTTTCACGGTTTGGGCTTTGAACCCAGTGTCTGGCGGGGTGGTCGCGGCAGCCGTTGTTTTGTTCGCCCTAGGCCAGACGAATTTTTTGCGCGATGGTGCGCCAAGTTTTGTGACCGAAGTTGTATCCGAAGACGAAAGCTTTGTTGTTCTGGCACGAATCGACGCTGATATTAGCAGTTTGCAGATGGACCGGCAGGCGGGTGGGGCTCGTGTGGAGCGGGCGCTAGAGGTTTGGTTGGTCGCAGGTGACTATACGCCCATTTCGTTGGGGGTTTGGCCTAAAGGCGAGATCAAAACGACGTTTACAATTACAGTCGCGATCCCATGGGAAATCGAAGATTGCGTGCTGGTCATCAGCGATGAGCCACTTGGAGGATCGCCAACAGGAGCCCCAACAGGCGATCTGCTTGCTGTCGGTCTGGTCACTTTGGAACTATAATTTGAAAATAGTGCAATTCAAATAATGGTGTGAACGTTTTAGCGCGCCTACTATTGAGTTTATGGAAATCCGAGGCGATCCCGCGGGCGTCACATGATCGTGCAATGCGCTTAAATATCTATTTTCGGAACAAAACGGGCCTTACACGTCATGCAAATGAATTAAGACTTAGAGGTCGCAAAATGATCAACCGCAGCACATTCACGCTATCCGTTCTTGGAAGTGCGATTGCGCCTGCCGCGCTTTATGCTCAGTCGTTTGAAGTGACACGGACCGATGCGCAATGGCGCGCAATGCTGACCGACCTACAATACCAAGTCATGCGCCATGAAGCCACTGAACGATCTGGTACAAGCCCTTTGGACGGAACCTATGCTGCTGGCACATACACCTGCCGTGGTTGTGATCTTGCACTTTATACAAGTGAAACAAAGTTCGACAGCTGCACCGGCTGGCCGAGCTTCTATGTGAGCCTGACAAATGCGATCGGCACCAAAGAAGACAACACTTTATTTTCAAAGCGTACAGAGTGCCATTGCCGCCGCTGCGGAAGCCACCTTGGCCACATCTTTAACGACGGTCCGGCGCCGATCGGAAAACGGCATTGCCTAAACGGCGCCAGTTTGGTTTTTCTCGCCACCTAGTACATTGAAATTATAACTAATAGTGAGAATTACCTGAGGGTGAATTCAGCGAATAGAATGTACCTTTTTGCAGGTATTTTTTACTTATATAGAAACAGTTATTTTCCCAGCAACCGGTCGGCAACTCAACCTTTCCATGTTAGATAACAGATAACATGAATGACATCTTTTCTCCGCTCGTCCGGCTACGCCGACGCATCACACTGACCGAGGGCGAACAGAGCATTTTGTTGGCCTGTTTCGGCGTCGCTTTTCTTGGGGGGTGCTGGCATTAAACGTGGTGACCTCGTTGGCAGGCCATGACACGGTGTTTTATCCGTTTTCGTCCTATCGGTGTTGGGTGATGATTTCGGGCGGATTTGGTGGTTGTGCCGGGCTTTATATGGGCCGTCATTGGATGGGACTGCCAGGTTTGCGCGGGATTACATTTGCGGTCTTAGGCACTGTTTGGATCAGTTTTCTTGGCGGCCTTGTCGGCGGCACTTTGGCGTTTCCGTTCTAAGGGACAATGTTCGGCCCGTTTTTGCTGTTCATGACACTATTTAGCACGCCATTACTTGTCACGTTCTGGGTTTGCACCTTGATGGCAGCACATTATTTTCTGATGGCGTGGTGGGTCGAGCGGGAAACGATCTTTAATGCAGTCCTTCCCGAACCCTCTGAAGCATATTTTTTCTAGCTCCGAAAGCTTTTGCTGTTTTTGATTTGATCCCACGCCCAGACAACTTCGTTGAGCTGATCCTCTTGGCTGCGATCCCCGCCGTTCATGTCGGGATGTAGCACCTTGATCAATGACTTATAGACCTTGCGGATTTCCGGTTTGGTCCAATTGTCCTTGGCTTCCAATACTTCCAGCGCACGACGTTCGGTCGCAGGCAAGCGACGGCCAGAGGCGGGGCCCTTGCCCGGATTCATTGTGGCATTTTCACCCAGCACTTGATGCGGGTCATCGACGCCCAAACGGGACCAAGCACGCTGTTCCTCGGTCCGCTTGCCAAACGGCTTGGTCGGACGGTCCCAGACGCGGTCTTGGTCCATCTGTGCGGCAAGCTCGGCTTCTGACGTGGTGTTAAAGAAATTCCACTTGAGGTTATATTCGCGCACGTGTTCCTGACAGAACCAGAAATAGTCATCCATGACGTCCGGCGATTTTGGAGCACGGTATTTGCCAGCTTCCTGACAGCCATCATGGTCACAACGCCGCGTTGACGTCTCGGATGCGCCTGACATACCCCGCCGACCACGTGGATTTTTCTTCTTTGATGATGTCACCGACATATCAAAACCAAAGGGATCATTTTTTTTCATTGTGCGTAAAACCTTTCCGACTCGACCAAGAGACTTTAAGCTTCTGGTTGTCAGATAGAAGGGGGCAAAGTGAAAATAATGGGGCTGGACAACGAGATATATGGTGCTTTGTCGCATGCCTTTGCCACAACGACGCTAAATGTGATCAACGAAAGCCATATGCACGCGGGTCATGCTGGGGATGATGGCACTGGCGAAAGCCATTGGCGGATTGAAATTGCAGCTCCCGAGTTTGCACAAATGTCACGCATTGCGCGACACCGTGCCATTCATACCGCTCTCGGACCAACTATTATTGGGCGCATCCACGCACTGTCGATTGATACCGTATAATTATTCGGTAGCAACTTGAGGCTCGGCGCGCGCAGGGTCCACGTCAAGCGGCTTGGCCTCAAGCAACGGTGATTCATCCACCTCGGCGGTTACTGTCGGTGTGGTGTTGTCCTCGACAATTTCGACGACGGTAGGTTCACTCACATCCACTGCCACTGCGCGGCGAAATACCAACATGTTTTGGAATGTCGTCACACGCCGTGTCAGGCCGGACCGTTCCTCGGACGGCAATGTCTCCGATCGTTGATATTCCCAGCCTTCGGCGCCAAGAGCGTTCATCGCAGTTTCCAATGCGTTGGCATACCGATTCTCAGCCGATTTAATCCCCTTGGCTTTAAGCCCCTTTTTAGGAGCTGGCACGACTTTGTATTCATACTGCGACATTGGTTCACCCTTCGATTTCACTCTATGATTGTATCAACAACGGCGCGCAAATCCAAGGTTTTGCAGGATAAAATTGACATCTCTATTGGTAGTGGTTTGTATCGCGCGCACCCCCGATAGATGGATGGCGGCTGCGACAATGCGCGTGCACTTGGTTGCAGACGTGCCCAGATTGCCACACATGCAAAACCCACACGACAACTGATCAGACGCGTAGGATGGGTTTTAACCCATCTTACTTTACTGGCTTAGCTTGGCCGCAACCAGCTTATTCACAGCTGCTGGGTTTGCCTTACCGCCTGTGGCTTTCATCACCTGACCAACAAACCAACCCGCGAGCTTCGGATTTGCTTTGGCTTTTTCAACCTGATCGGGGTTGGCTGCAATGATCTCGTCCACGGCGGCCTCAATTGCACCTGTATCAGTGACCTGTTCCATGCCTTCGGTCGCGACAATCTCGGTTGGGTCGCGGTCTTGGGTATAGGCAATATCAAATATGTCTTTTGCGATCTTGCCGGAAATCTTTTCTGATTTGATCAACGCCACAATCTGGCCAAGACGGTCCGACGAAATCGGGCTGTTGACGATATCTTTTTCATCTTTCTTCAGGCGACCAAATAGTTCGTTGATGACCCAGTTAGCGGCAAGCTTGCCATCGGCACCGCTTGCAACGGCTTCAAAGTAGACCGCATTGGCTACCTCGGCGGTTAATACCGATGCGTCATAGTCTGACAGGCCAAAATACTTGATAAAACGGGCCTTTTTGGCATCCGGTAGCTCGGGCAGCGTCGCGGCGATATCATCGACCCAAGCCTGTTCAATCTCCAACGGCAACAAATCAGGGTCGGGGAAATACCGGTAATCATGCGCCTCTTCCTTGGACCGCATCGACCGCGTTTCATTTTTGTCTGGGTCATACAAGCGGGTTTCTTGCACAACCTGTTTGCCGTCCTCGATCAACGCGACCTGACGGCGAGCTTCAACATCAATCGCGGCTTGGATAAAGCGCATAGAGTTCATGTTCTTGATTTCGCAGCGGGTGCCAAGGTGGCTAAAATCTTGGGTCTCTTGGTACTTTTCGTATTGGCCAGCACGGCAGATCGACACGTTCACGTCTGCGCGCATGTTCCCGTTTTGCATATTGCCATCACACGTACCCAAATAACGCAGGATTTGGCGTAGCTTGGCAACAAAGGCAGCTGCTTCTTCTGGGCCACGGATGTCGGGCTTGGACACGATTTCCATTAAGGCGACGCCTGTCCGGTTCAGGTCAACAAATGACATTGTCGGGTCCATATCGTGGATCGATTTACCCGCATCCTGCTCAAGGTGGATACGTTCAATGCGCACCAAACGCGCAGTCCCATCGCCAAGTTCAACCAGCACTTCGCCTTCACCCACAATCGGGTGGTACAGCTGCGAAATCTGATAGCCTTGTGGCAAGTCAGGATAGAAATAGTTTTTGCGGTCAAACGCGGAATTCAGGTTGATCTGCGCATTGAGCCCAAGGCCCGTGCGCACGGCTTGCTCGATGCAGCCTTCGTTGATGACGGGCAACATGCCGGGCATGCCTGCGTCCACGAACGCGACGTTGCTGTTGGGCTCGGCGCCAAACAATGTGGATGCGCCTGAAAATAGTTTGGACGCCGTGGCGACCTGCGCGTGCACTTCCAAACCGATCACAAGTTCCCAGTCGTGCTGGGCGCCCGCAATTACCTTTGGGGCAGGGGCGTCATAAGTCAGGTCTAGCATGGGGTGTCTCCGCAATCGGTCAGCTTTTCTTGGGTTCTAAGCTAGCAAAGGCACGGGAACAAGCCGCCAAAACAACAGCAATCTACCGTGCCCATGATGTTATGCGATTAACCTAAAATTCTACTGACGATTTCGGTCGTGTCGCCGCTTAAATTTGGAGTATACGCGATCCGCTGCAAAGCGTCGCGCATTTGCAATTGCCGCTGCGTGTCAAATTGCGCCCAAGCATCAAATGCGGTGGCCATACGCGCGGTTGTTTGTGGGTTCACGGGATCAAGTCTGATCAAACAATCAGCCAAGAATGCATAGCCTGATCCGTCTGGTGCATGGAAGCCTGCGGCATTGCCCGTCAAGCCACCAATCACTGCGCGAAACCGGTTCGGGTTTTTCCAGTCAAACTTGAGATGATCGGTCAGCATTTGCGCTGTCGCAACTGCGGCGTTAGCGGCCGCGCAGCGAACCTGCAAACCAAACCACTTGTCCATAACCAACCGATCGCTTTTCCACTGGTCATAGAAGACCGCACTTGCATTGGCGCCTTTTCCAACCCGCAATAGGCAAGCCAAAGCTGCCAGCTGTTGCGTCATATTGTTGGCGGCATCAAATTGCGCAGTGGCCTGCGCACCGCCGTCAATCCGGCTGATTAAGCCAAGCACAACATTGCCAAGCGCCCGTTTACCCGCGTCCATTGCATTCGGATCATACGGCCCGTCGACTGTCATTTGCGCATAAATACGCGGCACGATATCCTGTAAATGCTGTGCGATTTGCAACTTGAGCGCCTCGTGTGCGTGATGGATCGCAAGTGGATCAGGCTGACCGCCTGTTTGTGCGATCGCTTGGGCGGTGTTGGTTTCTGACGGCAATGACACGGCCAGCGCGCGGAAAGCCGGATCAAGAGTGTCATTGCGCAGCACGGCGGCCAACCCGTCAAGGAACGCAGTATCAGGTGCAGCATCGGTCAAGACCATGTCCAATAATACCTGACGCGCAAGCGCGTGGCCCGCATCCCAGCGGTTAAACGGATCAGTGTCATGCGCAAGCAAATGCGCCTTATCAGCGGCAGATTGTGCGTGGTGCATAATAACAGGCGCTGAAAAGTCGCGCAGCACCGACAAAACCGCGCCTTTGGGGATGCCTTCAAAGCGAAAGGTTTCCGCAAGATCGGTCAGGATCAAAGTTTGCGTTGCCAGAACTTCAGTTCCATCTGGGCCAATCAAACCGATATCAACCGGAATGACCTGCGGGTCTTTTGGGCTGCCGTCCGGTGTCGGGCGCAAGTCTTGGCACAAAGTGAAGGTATAGGTGTCGCCGTCCCACATTTCGGTAACGTGCAGATGTGGCGTGCCTGCTTGGCTATACCAGCGGGCAAATTGCGTCAGATCGCGGCCCGTTGTGTCCTCAAACGTCGCGAGCCAGTCTTCTATTGTGGCTGCTTGCCCGTCGTGTCGGTCAAAGTACAGTGTGCATGCATCGACGTAGGCATCGGCGCCAACAAAGCGCTTTAGCATGCCAATAACCTCGGCGCCTTTTTCATAAACGGTGGCGGTGTAAAAATTGTTGATCTCGACAAAGCTGGCGGGGCGAACTGGATGGGCCAAGGGGCCGCCGTCTTCGCGAAACTGATGGGCGCGCATTACAAGCGCGTCGCCGATCCGTTTGACAGCGTGACCGCGCAGATCGCCGGTGAATTGCTGATCGCGAAAAACCGTAAGCCCCTCTTTTAAGCACAGCTGAAACCAATCGCGGCACGTAATCCGGTTGCCTGTCCAGTTGTGGAAATACTCATGGGCGATGATCGCCTCAACGCGTTCAAAATCGGCGTCTGTTGCGGTCTCTGGGGATGCCAAAACACAGCTAGAGTTGAAAATGTTCAAGCCTTTGTTTTCCATTGCGCCCATGTTGAAATCATCGACTGCGACGATATTGAAAATGTCCAAGTCATATTCGCGGCCATACACATCTTCGTCCCATGACATTGATGTCTTCAGGGCCTGCATACCAAAGGCGCATTTGTCCTCATCGCCAGGGCGGACGTAGATATTCAGCGCGACAACGGTGCCAGACATCGTGGTGAAACTGCCCGCATGGGCAATCAGGTCACCTGCAACAAGCGCGAACAAATACGCGGGTTTGGGCCAAGGATCGTGCCATGCACCATGGGTCAATGGATTGCCGTTGGACAACAGCACAGGCAGGTCGCAGTTTATCTGCACGGTGAATACTGCCATCACATCGGGTCGGTCAGGATAATAGGTGATTTTGCGGAACCCTTCGGCCTCGCACTGGGTGCAGTACATGCCGTTCGACATATAGAGCCCTTCAAGTGCGGTGTTGCTGTCAGGGGCGATCTCGACGCAAGATTCCCATACGAATGGCGCATTGGGCGCAGAGTAGGTCAGGCCATCTGCGATCAGATCAGGCTTGACGGACACACCGTCGATCTTGGCCCAGATCAGGTTCAGGTCAACGCCGTGCAGAAAAAACTCCGGGTCGCTGCTATCAGGGTTGGGCCTAAACGTGATTTTACTGGTGACGCGGGTGGCATTTGGGGACAAATCAAACGTTAGGTGCACGGTGTCGATCAGATAGGCGGGCGGCGTGTAATCGGTCAAATAAATGGTCAGCGGGCTGGCATCGTTCATGGTGCTATCCTGTGAAATCAGTGAACCGTCGTTGGTTTTAGAATTAGTTCATATGGACACGCGTTTAACTTGTCACGACCATGCCAATCTTAATTGAAAAGCCTGCTGATCTGCACCGATTTGTGGACGCAGTGTGCCGGAATTACAATTCTGCAATATTGGTAACTTATTATTACCAAAGTGGAGTTGCCTATCGGAAACTTTTGGCCTAGCAGAGGTTGTATACAGCGGGATACGCGGCTGAATAAGCCTGTTTGCCCAATTGCCTGTCTGCCAAGGAGAATAGAATGTCGAAACGTATTGAAAAGCATGGGTTGCAAGTCGACCCGCAATTGGTGGATTTCCTTGAAGGGCAGGCGCTGCCGGGCACTGGGGTTACTCCAGATGCGTTTTGGGCAGGTTTTTCTGCGGTCGTGCATGATCTTGGTCCGCGCAATCTTGCGCTGGTTGAAAAACGCGAAACGATCCAAGGTCAGATTGACGCGTGGCATATTGCCAACCCATCAGCGGATACGACGACATATCAAGCATTCTTGCGCGAGATTGGGTATTTGATCCCTGAAGGCGATGATTTCACGATTGAGACCGCGAATGTTGACCCCGAAATTGCCAGCATTGCAGGCCCACAATTGGTGGTGCCAATTACCAATGCACGTTTTGCGCTGAACGCGGCGAACGCCCGTTGGGGCAGCTTGTATGACGGATTTTATGGCACCGACGCGATGGGCAGCAAGCCGCCATCGGGTGGCTATAACAAAGGGCGGGGCGCACGGGTTGTTGCGCGCGCGCGCGTCTTCCTTGACGAAGCATTTCCGATTGATGGCACAAGCCACGCCGATGCGCAGCGCTATAGTGTGCGTCAAGGCGTTTTGATGGTCGACGATTGCCCGCTTGATAATCCCGAAAAATTTGTTGGTTACAAAGGGCATCCCAAAGCACCGACGTCAATTCTGCTGCGCAACAATGGGTTGCACGTAGAACTGGTTTTTGATCGCACTCATTTGAACGGCAGCCGTGACCAGGCTGGCCTTGCTGATGTTGTGATGGAAAGCGCTGTGTCTGCGATCATGGACTGCGAAGATTCGGTGGCCTGCGTGGATGCGGAGGACAAAGTCGTAGCCTACACCAATTGGCTGGGCTTGATGCGCGGTGATCTTGAAGAAACATTTACCAAAAACGGTGCTCAGATGACCCGCTCAATGGCGGACGACCGCGATTTTATCAGCCCCGACGGTGGCGTGATGGCGGTCAAAGGTCGCGCGCTGATGTTAGTGCGTAATGTTGGGCATTTGATGACCAATCCTGCGATTTTGGACCAAAATGGCGCCGAAATCTTTGAAGGGCTGATGGACGCGGTGGTGACCACGTTGATTGCGATGCACGATTTGCAGCGTGAGGGCGGCAATTCAGTTAATGGCTCGGTTTATGTTGTGAAACCAAAGATGCATGGCCCCGAAGAAGTTGGCTTTGCAGATGAGACGTTCACGATGATCGAGAAAATACTGGGTCTGCCACGCAATACCGTGAAGATCGGAATTATGGATGAAGAACGCCGCACCTCGGTCAACCTGAAAGAGTGTATTCGCGCCGCTAAAAGCCGTGTTGCGTTTATCAACACAGGATTCCTTGATCGGACTGGTGACGAGATACATACCTCGATGGAGGCGGGTCCGTTTTCGCGCAAAGACTTTATTAAACGCAAAAGCTGGATCGGCGCATATGAAGATCAAAATGTTGATATCGGCCTTGCCTGCGGTCTGTCTGGCCGCGCGCAGATTGGTAAGGGCATGTGGGCCATGCCTGATCTGATGTCTGAAATGTTAGAGCAAAAGATCGGTCATCCGAAATCCGGTGCCAACTGTGCGTGGGTCCCAAGCCCAACTGCGGCGACGTTGCATGCGCTGCACTATCACAAGATTGATGTGTTTGCGGTGCAAGCCAAGCTGAAGGCGGGCGGACGTCGGGCGTATGTGGAAACTGTGTTGGAAATTCCGCTGGCGACCTACCAGAAATGGACCGAAGCACAAATCACGCGCGAAGTTGAAAACAATGCCCAAGGTATATTGGGATATGTGGTCCGCTGGATTGATCAGGGTGTGGGCTGTTCCAAGGTGCCAGACATGAACGATGTGGGCCTGATGGAAGATCGGGCAACATGCCGGATTTCAAGCCAAGCGCTGGCGAACTGGCTGCACCACGGCGTGGTCGCGCAAGCCGATGTTATGGCCGCAATGAAAAAAATGGCTGGTGTTGTTGACCGTCAAAACGAAGGCGACCCGACATACCGTCCGATGGCCCCTGCATTCGATGGAATTGCATTTCAGGCTGCGTGTGATCTTGTGTTCAAAGGTCGCGTTCAGCCGTCGGGGTATACTGAGCCAGTATTGCACCGCCGTCGTCTAGAGCTGAAAGCGCAACGCAACCACTAGGAGTTGGGTTAAAACCCATCCTACGCAAGGAGAGACAAATGGTAGAAATATCAGCCGTTAAGGCACGCATGATCATCCGCAAAACGATGGCCAAAGGTGATGAGATGGGGTTCAAGCCGCTGTCAGTTGTTGTGTTGGACGCGGGAGGCCACGTTAAGGCGTTTGAACGTGCCGATGGTGCGGCTCCTGGGCGTTTCGCGATCGCGCATGGTAAGGCTTACGGGTCTGTTATGCTGGGTATGGCGGGTACAGCGCAAATGGCGCGCGCCGAACAGCAGGCCTATTTCATGGCGGCCGTGAACGGCGTTTATGGTGGCCAGGTTATCCCTGTTCCAGGCGGAATACTGTTGCGTGATAAGCGCGGTGGCGTCATGGGCGCTGTCGGCGTGACAGGCGATACATCCGACAATGACGTGATTGCTGCGATGGCTGGTATTGACGCTGCGGGCCTGACAGGCGAAAGCTAATTTGGCCAACACAATGTTAACTCCAGATTTGTAGCTTGAGCGCGAAGTTGTTGTGACTGATGCCCCTTTTCGTCACGGTGCAGACACGATACTTAGTGTAAAATTTATTTGGAGTTATCATGTCTCGTCCTGTGATTGGTATTATTGGTAGCAGCTTTCTTATTCACGAAGATTACCATATTTTCGGGGCTGGAAAGTTGAACACGTCTGCTGTGGCTGAGGCCTGTGACGCAATTCCGATTATTTTGCCAACGGACTCAGCGCTGAGCAGTTTGACCGAGCTGATGGACCTGTGTGACGGATTTGTATTTACTGGCGCCCGCGCCAACGTACATCCCGAAGAATATGGCGAGCAACCGACGCAAGCGCATGGCGATTTTGACCGCGACCGCGACGGATTGGCGTTGCCATTGATCCGTGAATGCGTCGCTGCTGGCCAGCCAATCATCGGAATTTGCCGTGGATTTCAAGAGGTTGCTGTCGCAATGGGTAGTACACTTTACCCCGAGATCCGTGATCTTGAGGGACGTGATAATCACCGGATGCCACCTGATGGCACGCTGGAAGAGAAATTCGCGCTGCGCCACGCTGTCACATTTTCTGACGACGGCCCTTTCCGCAAATTGCTCGGTTCCAACGAGGTGATGACCAACACGTTGCACGGGCAGGGCATTAACGTGGCTGGCCCGCGTATCGTCGTTGACGGCCACGCGCCGGATGGGACGCCGGAAGCAATTTATGTGAAGGATGCAAACGGATTTACCCTTTCGGTTCAATGGCATCCCGAATGGAATGCGACTGTTGATCCGGTTTCAAAACCACTGTTTGGTGCATTTGGTGCCGCCTGTTCAGCGTGGCGTAATGCGCGTTAAAATGTGACTTAGATCGTTCATGGAGACCGAAAAATGAAGCGTTCAACAATCAATGAGATCATGGCTGAAGCGGATGAAATGATCCGGTCTTACGGCTTTGTTTTACCGCCATTTGCACGCTGGACGCCCACCGAATTCCAGGCGAATGCCGCGCGTGCCAGCGCCATAACCGACGCCGCCTGTGGGTGGGATATCACGGATTATGGTGCGGGTGATTATGATAAACTGGGCTTATTTTTGTTCACGTTGCGCAACGGAAGATTGGCTGATCTGCAACGTGGTGGTGGCATGTGTTATGCAGAGAAGCTGTTGATTTCAAAGCAAGATCAACTTTCTCCGATGCACACACATGTCATCAAGGCAGAGGATATTATCAACCGTGGTGGTGCGACTATGGTGGTCGAACTTTATGGGTCTGATACGGATGGTAACTTTGCCGAAGATCGCGGTGGCGCGGTCATGTGTGACGGCATCGCGCGCGAATTTCAGGCAGGTGAAAAGTTAAAGTTTGCACCCGGTGAAAGCCTGACGCTGATGCCCGGTGATTGGCACGCGTTTTGGGGCGAGGGCGGTGATGTTTTGATCGGT